>Ga0366772_1033_pt1 | contig 24690 bp, 23 predicted proteins | sample BONcelN113001C11_FD_207089 | JGI IMG/M metagenome (GOLD analysis project Ga0366772, IMG submission 207089) | Enriched cells from coal bed in the Powder River Basin, Montana, United States - BONCAT cells N11 rep2 HSBNCT.N11.300.1.C11 ...
CCGGTAGGAATAAGCTGCTGCAGCTTCAAGAAGCGATTTACAGCAGAATTGTAATTATTTCGATTTTCGAAAGTATCCAAGTCGCCTAGATATTCAGAAGTAGTTATTTTGTCATTCCGCAAAGCGCTGATCGTTAATTTTTGTTCGGCTCCCATTGCCAGCAGTGTAGAGCAGTTCTTTTTATGATGAAGCAGCGTTAGCGGCGCGAAACCTCTGCCGGAACGTGTAACTACAATAGTATCAGTACAAAAGGCAACAGCATCGTCACAGCGGCAGACAATATCCCGGTTATGGTGCACAATATAATCGGCAATGTCGAGGAGTTGGGTTTGGGCTTCAGTAAATGAAGTGGCCATCGGAAAGCCGGATATATTACCTGAAGTAGCAACCAGAAACTGTTTACCGGAGCTTTTTAGCAGATAATCGAGTGCGGCCGTATATGGCCGCATAACTCCCAGCGTATTAAGCTCGTCATTAATATGTTGAAAAACCGCCTTTTTTAATGGAAGCAGCAGAATTGGATTTTGGCTGGAGGAAAACCACTTAGTAACTGAATCTGTTAAATTACAGAGAGAATTCAGGCTCTCCCGGGTTTTAGCTATAATAGCCAATGGCTTTCCGTCTCGCCGTTTTCCGTCCTTTAGTTTCGTAACGGCGCCTTTGTTTTCAGGATCGCACAGCAGATGAAAACCGCCTATACCTTGAAGAGCGATCACTTGCCCATTTCGTACTGCCAGGGCGGCAAAATCGAGAGCTGCTGCATCGCTTTCGAAGGATATCTTCTTATCATCCCTGCAGGAGTAAACAAAATAACGGGGACCGCAGGCAGAGCATGTGGTCGCTTGTGCATGAAAGCGGCGGTCAGAAGGAGTGTCATATTCCTTGCAGCAAGCCTGGCACATTGGGAATGCATCCATAGCCGTTCTTTCTCTATCGTAAGGCAGTGAGCGGATAATCGAATAGCGAGGCCCACAAGCAGTACAACTGATAAAGAAGTTCATGTAATGACGGTGAGTGGGGTCGTAGAATTCTTTCAGACATTGTTCGCATATTGCCTGATCGTAAGGAATGATGGTATCGGCGTCATCTCTGACGCTTTGGATAATAGTGAAATCAGCCTCTTTGGCGAGTAGAGGAATTACTTCTGTATGAAGATCAATAATTTCGGCTGCAGTGGGTGCCAAGGAACGAAGCTTATCCGGCAGTTGCTCTAGTATAGAGTGCTGGCCCTGAAATTCTGCAACAACACCCCAGCCGGTGTTGCAGACATAGCCGCTAAGCCCGAGCTGTTTTGCCAGGTTATATACGAACGGCCTAAAACCTACGCCTTGCACTAAACCCCTTAGCGTAATCTTTATACGCGCAGGCATTTTCCGGCCTCGATGATACTCGCTAGGAATGATGAAAGAGCAGCTTCGCCCTGACCGGTGCGAAATGAGACTTCCAGGCATTTGTTTTCTAGGCCGAGAGCCTGCAGGCCCTTTCGGTAGTATTCACTGTCAAAGCCAATGACCTCTTTAACATCAGATTTAGACAGAACGATCAGGTCAACTGCCTGGAATGTGGTCGTATATTTATAAGGTTTATCATCACCTTCGGCTACGCTTGAAACCAGCACTCGCATGCTTTCTCCCAAATCAAAGGAGGAGGGACAAACAAGGTTACCGATATTTTCGATGAAAATCAGAGAGCCCTTGGTGGGAGCAAGCTGCAGCAGGGCGTCAGAAATGGTGTCGGCAATCAGATGACAGGCTCCGCCAGTGTTAATCTGAATAACTTGTACGCCAAGGGCGGCAATTCTTTCAGCGTCAATTGTTGAGGCAATATCACCTTCGATGACATAGATGTTGGCTGACAGGTGCTTGATCATACTCTGAATGAAGCTGGTCTTGCCAGCTCCGGGGGAACCGAGCACATTAATCAGAAATAAATTATGATCCTGACAGAAGCGGCGTACTTGGTCTGCGCCAAGATCATTCTGCTCTAATATATCACGGATGACTTTGATCTCCATAAAGCACCTCCTGCAGTCTGCTAGCAAATCCTCGGCAGCATTTCATAATATAGCATGTCCAAGATACGGGTTCCCCGGAAGGCGGTAGTCAGGAGCACTTGGCCTGGATGCTCTGCCGTGACTTTGCCAATGACTGCTGCGCTTGCATGAGCTGCTCGCAGAAGTTGTAAGGTTTCTGCCTGGTGCGCTGCATCAACAATTGCGACAAAACGGCCTTCACAAGCGAGATATAGGGGGTCAAGTCCAAGGATATCGCAGAGTCCGGCAACCTGGGAACTAACCGGGATGGAAGTCTCTTGAACAGAGACACCCAGCGATGCTCCTGCTGCAATTTCATTTAGAGCCGTCGCCAGTCCGCCCCGGGTGAGGTCGCGCATGAAAGCTGGATGACAGCTTTTTTTTATTTGGGTAATGATGTCAACCAGCGGCTCACAATCGCTTGCAACATGCTGGTCGAGGCCTAAATCGCTATTGTGTGAATAGATGCAGGCTCCGTGGCGTCCGACATCACCGCTTACAATAATTGACTGACCGGGATGAAGGCGTTGAAAGGAAGGCATTTCGTCGTCAAAAGGAGTGCCAATGCCAGCGGTGGTAATGAAAATTTTATCGAGTGACCCTTTTTCAACTACCTTAGTATCACCGGCCGCTATCGTAACACCTGAGGCGGCCGCTGTCTGCTGCATTGAAGTGACAACGCGCTCAAGTTCCGATAAAGCAAAGCCTTCCTCAATCATAAAGGCTGCGCTGAGATATAAGGGGCGGAACCCTGATACGGCTAAGTCGTTAACGGTGCCGCAGACAGCAAGTTTACCTATGTCTCCACCCTCGAAAATATAGGGGCTGACAACAAAGCCGTCAATGGTATGGCCTATGGTATGGCCAGCAATAGGGAGAGAAGAAGCATCTGCACGTTCGTTGAGCGGTGCAGATGAAAAACGGGGGAAAAATACTTTTTCCAGCAGTTCGGCAGTTTGTCTGCCGCCGTTACCGTGCGCGCGCGTGATTTTCAATTTAAATACCTCCTCGATAACGGAAATAAGCGGCACAGGAGCCTTCGGCAGATACCATGCAGGCTCCGCGCGGGTTGTCTGGCCGGCAAGCTGCCCCGAATAGCTCACATTGATTGGGCTTCAGTCGTCCCATTAATATGTCGCCGCAGCGGCAGCCAGTGTCGTGCTGCGATATAGTTTCTAAACTGGAACTGTCCGGATGTTCAAGAGATGCATAGCTGGCGCGCAACTTGAGGCCAGCGCCCGGGAGAGTGCCGATGCCCCGGAAATAGGTGTCGCACGGCTGATAGTATCTGTCTACCAGCGCCTGAGCCTTAAGGTTCCCTAGCGGGCGCACCACGCGGGAATATTCGTTTTTGACGCAGTAGTCGCCTGCCAGCAGTGAGCTTGTGATTGTCAGCAGGCCTCGAAGGATGTCTGTTCCCTCAAAACCCATGATGACAGAAGGGATACGGTAATAAGGAACATAAGAAAAGCCCTGTTCACCAACGACAGTCGCTACATGGCCTGGCAGTATAAGTCCGTCAATTGACTGGTTAGCCGCAAGTAAATAGCGCAGAGGGGTTTCCAGTGTTTTAAGTTCGGTTAAAAAGGATATATTTGTGATTCTTTCCTGGCAGCATAGTTCTACTGCCAGAGCAAAAACAGGAGCTGTTGTGTCGAAACCCACGGCGGCAATGATGCTGGGTATTCCTGATGATGCTGCCTTGCGTACCGCGTCAAGCGGCGACAGCATAATTCTAACATTGCCGAAGGCTAAGCGGGCTTGGTCTAGTGAAGTCTGGTTCCCTGGCACGCGAATCATGTCACCAAATGTATACACCTCTGCAGTCTTGGCTAGCCCGGCAAGGCGGTCAATAAAGGCGCCTCCTGTTACACATACCGGGCATCCGGGACCGGACAGAAAATCGATTTCTTCTTGGAAGATAGAAGGAAATCCATTGCGATGGATGGCAGTCGTATGGGTGCCGCAGACTTCCATTATCTTAAGGCGCTGGCCATACCGGCGAATGTTCTTTTTTATCTGATCAATTAATTCATTCGTCATTAAGCGATCCTAACTCTTCCAATACAGCTTCAATTTCGGCAGCTGTTTCCCGGGTAAGCTTTTCAAGCGCGGCGCCGGCATGTACGAGTACATAGTCTCCTGGCACGATATCATCTAGCAGCGCAACACTAACTGCAGTCCGAATGCCGCGGCATTCAACATAGGCGCATTTTAAATCAGGTACCAGCTCGGTTATTTTTGCGGGATAACCTACACACATATAAGCGCTCCTTCCATTTGTAAGGTACTAGTCGGGAAGATGAACGGAGTCTACGTAAAATGCCCGGCCATTATTGATAAGCTCCCCCAAGGTACCGCAGGCTGGACAATTAAACGAGGTAGCACCGTGAAACTCGGTAGAGCATGCAGAACAAAGGCGGGACACCGGCTGCCTGATAAAGTGCAATACTGCACCGTCAGCCGCTGTATCCCGCGCTAAAGCTTCAAAATAAAAGGAAAGGGATTCCGAAACGATTCCGGTAAGTTCCCCAATAACAATATGAATTTCGGCAATAGAAGGGGCATTATGCTGCCGGGCAGTTTCACAGGCAATTTTGACAATTTGTTCTGTAACATAATATTCATGCATAAAGTGCCAGCCCCTTTGCTGCTGCTAATCTGCGGTTAATGGAAAGAAGGGAAGCCCCCAGGCCGCAAGCTGCTTTGCTATTTCAGCAGATACTGTCTCGACAAGCGGTGCAATTATGGGAGAAAGGCTAAGACTCATTTCAAGCGAGGCCGGCTCAATCCCCAGCACCAGCATTTGGGCGATTGGCTTTTCACCGATTTCCAGCATGGCGAGTACTTCCTGAATACCGAGCTGATGCATGGAAACTTTTTGGCGGTAATAGGTTTTTACTTCTTCCCCGGTAAAGCGATATATAGTGCCAGGTGGACGGCTGCCTTTTATCGCATCTACCAGAATGAGCTTATCAGTACCATGAAGAAATCGCAGCAGTTCATAGCCCATTGTACCACCGTCTATGACCTCGACGGACTCGGAGAAACGAAAACGGGAGAGTAAATGTTCTACAACCCGAACCCCAAAGCCTTCATCTGATAACAAGATATTCCCTACGCCCAGTACAGTTACCTTCTCCATTTAATGAAGATCCCGTATATCATGAGGTTGTTTATCAAAAAATTTAGCGCCTGAAATCATGCTGGACGCTTCCCCGACCTTTTCCATGAGATCGGTACGAATGACCATATACAGGTGTACAATGGCAAATAGAATGATCATCCAGGCAACATAATGGTGGATATGATGGACCACGCGCTCATCAAAGAACAGGAAGTTGAGTGGTCCAAAGATTTTGGCAAGCCAACTGTTGGGGTTTACCATGGAATACATGGCAAAGCCTGTTGAAAATTGGATTGCCAATAAGAAATAAAATCCGAGGTAGGATAAACGGGCTAAAGGGTTACGCAAATATAGCCGGTGCTCCTTTTTAAGAAAGAGATAGTGCCGGATGGTTTCGAACATTCCTTCCCAGCAGAAATAATCGAAACGGGGAAGCAACCGGTCGCCTTTGTTTATGCAGTAACCGTAAACGCGTAAAACCAGGGCGGCAAGCAATAGATATGCTACTAGAAAGTGGATATAGCGCATATTTGCCATGGAAGCAAAGTTAGCTACCGCATATGTCGGCTCGATCCCTTGGGAGCCGATGTAGAATGGGTTGCCGATGTATAGACCCGTGACGAAAAGGACCGGCATGGTGAAACCCATAATCCAATGAAATAATCGCAGCCAAGGACTAAATACGTATACTTCATTTAGTTGGTTAATTTTAAATTTCATCTTAGACCCTCCTCATCCCTTGCTATAAACATCTGTATTGAAGATGCCTATCTCTTTGCCTTCAGCGTCATAGAGATGTGTCGCACAGGCGATGCAGGGGTCAAAAGAACGAATTGCTTTCAGTATTTCAAGCGGTTTTTCGGCATCTTTAACTTTTGTTTCGATCATACTCTTCTCGTAAGGGCCGTGACCGCCGGCATCATCACGCGGACATCCGTTCCACGTGGTAGGAACGACGGCTTGGTAGTTTGCTACTTTGCCATTTTTTATTGTCACCCAATGACCCAGAGCGCCGCGTGGTGCTTCATGAACACCAATGCCGCGGGCTTCTTTCGGCCAGGTAGACGGATCCCATTTATTAGAATTCATTACACTGGTATCGCCGGCACGGATATTTTTGATCAGTTTCTCAAAGAAATATTTATTGATGTAAGCATATAATTGGGCCTCCAGGCCTCTTACAGCTGTGCGGCCAAGCGTAGTGGGAAGCCAGGCTTCCGGCGGAGCGCCGACAACCTTAGAGACGGCTTCAATTTGATCCACAACCATTTTTTCAGCCCAGGTTGGCTGGATAACGCCCTGTTTGACTTTAGTGTACACAATAATGTAACGGGCGAGTGGTCCAACTTCAGCTGGCCTTCCACGCCACTTAGGAGTCTTCAGCCAGGAATATTTTCCTTTTTCGTCAAGTGACTTCCAGTCAGTTTTGGTACCTTCCTTGGGCCCGGTGTATTTGGGCTCGGTTACACCGGCAAAAGGATGTAAGTCTTTACCGCTTTCAGGGTAACTGTACCAGGAGTGATCAACGCCTTCGGTGATTACATTAGGATCTGCTAGATCTTTGCCTTCCAAACCATAGAACGTAGCTTTCATAGCTCCTAGGCCGAAATTTTCGACTACGCCGTTAGAGCGGAGCAGCAGACGGTTATGATAGTCGCCGTCGCTAATGGAGGTATAAGTGTCCTCCGGGAAATCACCAAAGCCTAAGACACGTTCTTTTGCCAATCCGCCGCCATCAAGATAGCCTTTTTGAGCGTAGATATGACCGATAGCCAGCAGGTCAGGGATATAAAAAAAGTTAATCATGTTCAGGGCTAGGCTGATGGAAGTGTCTACAACGGCCAGACGCGCGCTATTAACGGGTGCGTTCATATCATTCATGGAGATAGAGCACGGCATGCCTCCCACGACATAATGAGGGTGTGGATTTTTACCGCCAAAAACCAAGTGAGAGCCAACCAACTCACGCTGACGGTCTAAAACATTCAAGTAGTGAGATACGGCAAGCAGGTGAACCTCTGGAGGCAACAATTGGTAATCGGGGTGATCCCACCATTGTGCAGCAAAAATACCAAGTTGGCCACTATCAACAATTTTTTGGACTTTTCCCTGAATTTCCTTAAAGTATAATGTAGTAGCTTTAGGGAAATCTTTAGGATATGCATCAAAATTAAAATCCATAGGTCCGCTAAGCGGCAGGGTATATTTGTCCAGAATAACGTTTTGCAGATTAGCCGTAGCTGCCGGATCTGCTTTCAGTGCAGCCACAGGGCTGACCCAATCCAGTGCGTGCAGGTGATAAAAATGGATTAGGTGGTCTTGGACTGTTTGGGTGGCAGACATGATATTTCTAATGTAATTAGCATTTTTGGGGATTTGAATGCCTAGCGCGTCTTCAACGGCGCGCAGGGCGGCCACTGCATGCACTGTTGTACACACGCCGCAGAAGCGTTGCGTAAATGCCCATACATCACGAGGATCCCTGTCTTTGAGAATGGTTTCAATTCCTCGCCAGGCAGTGCCGCTTGATATAGCGTCTTCAACCTGACCGGTTGTTTCGTTTATTTTCAGTTCAAGGCGCAAATGGCCTTCTATACGCGTTACAGGATCAACAACAACCCGTTTCATAGCATTTCCTCCTTAGCCCTTATGGGTTTCCTGTTCTTTTTCATGGCGGTGTTTGCTGATTGCAGAGGCCACACCATGGACAGCGACACCTGCCACTGCGGCAGTAACGGCAATTACTCCTGCTTTGTCTGCGTCAGTGATTGTATTAGGCACAGGAATGTTGGGGACACGTTGATAGAAGGGACCGTGATCCCAAAATTTATTAGAACCACAACCGATGCAGGGAGCTCCGGACTGTATTGGATAGGAAAGGCCATTCCACCAACGGATATTGCCACAGGAATTATAGGCTTCAGGACCACGGCAGCCAAGTTTATACAAACACCAGCCAGCTTTGCTGCCCACATCATCAAAATTTTCAACGAACATGCCGGAATCAAAGAACGGGCGACGGTAACAGGTGTCATGGATACGGTTGCCATAAAATTGGCGGGGACGTCCTTTACCGTCAAGGGGCGGAAGCTGCCCAAACAGAGCATAATGCATGATAACTCCGGTCATGACCTCGGGTATAGGCGGGCAGCCCGGCACTTTAATAATCGGTGGGCCGCTTATTACATCGGAGACCGATACCGAACGGGTTGGATTGGGGTTTGCAGCCTGAATACCACCCCAAGCAGCACAGGAGCCGTATTCAATAACAGCGGCGGCACCTTTGGCGGCTTCTTTAACTGCGGTTACAAATGGGCGTCCGCCTACCATGCAATAAGCGCCATCTTCGCCGAGTGGAATGGCACCGGAGACTGCCAATATGTATTGTCCAGGATATTTTTTGATTATTTCGGTCATATGGTGTTCAAAGGGCGCACCTGAAGACGCTGCCAGTGTATCGCTGTATTCAAGCGAAATCATATTTAATACTACGTCAGAAACCAGCGGCGTTTGCGATCGGATGAAGGCTTCATCACAGCCAGTGCATTCATGCCCGTGCAGCCAGATGACAGGCGTCAATTTTTTTGTTTCGGCCGCTCTGGCTACCTCCAGATATTTGTCTGGCGGCAATCCCATAATGGCAGTGAGCGCTACACACGTTTTTAGGAAGTCTCTACGGTTGAGATTTTTCTTTTGGAATAGTCCCCACAGAGTTTCTGGCTTTTCCACTGTAAAACCCCCCTCAATAAACAATAGATAAACAAAATTGTCAGAAAAGTTTTATTTTTATTGTATCAATCAAAAGCAATCATCACAATAAGCCAGAGGCCTTCCAATTGTGAACAATTTGCTAATTCTATAAAGCAGCCGACAAAAAATAAATGTATACTGAAAATAAACAATATCCTATATTAAACGTATTTTTGCAATAAATGTGCGCGTAAAGAATACATATTGCCTTTACGCTTTTTTATATTTGTGTTAAAATGCTAACGTAAAAGACGAAGACTGGAAATGAACTCCCCATAAAGACGGAGTGTTGATGATCGGCCTTAGATTATCAATGAAATTCTTCTGGTCGGGCATAATACTGCTAATTATGCTTTGTTGAAACTAAAGGTGGAGGGGAATCAAAAAAATGAGCATTTTCCGTACTAAAAGTATTGATCTACTAAAAGAAGGCGCTAAAACGCAAGGTCTGAAAAAGACTCTAGGCGCTATGGATTTGGTTCTGCTCGGGATTGGCTGTATTATTGGAACAGGCATCTTCGTCTTGACCGGCGTAGCAGCAGCTAAATATGCAGGTCCTGGCATCATGCTATCATTTGTATTATCTGGTCTGGCCTGTACCTTCGCTGCTCTTGCTTATGCAGAGCTGGCAGCAATTGTTCCGATCGCAGGAAGCGCATATACCTATACGTATGCTGCCCTGGGAGAAATTGTCGCCTGGCTGGTGGGCTGGAATCTTATTTTGGAATACTCAGTCGGCTCAAGCGCTGTTGCTGCCGGCTGGTCTGGTTATATGGTTGGTTTATTGAAATCGGCAGGCATTGAATTGCCCAAGGCTTTTACTGCTGTTCCTGCTGATGGAGGTATTGTTAACCTTCCGGCTATGCTGATCGCACTGTTCTTGAGTCTGCTGCTTGTCAGAGGCACTAAAGAGAGTGCAACCCTCAATAAAATTCTTGTGGCAGTTAAGTTGGTTGCAGTATTTATTTTCTTAGTGCTAGCCGGTCCGAAAGTAAACCCCGCGAACTGGACTCCATTTATGCCCTATGGTTTTTCGGGTGTAGCAGGAGGAGCAGCCATTATATTTTTTGCTTATATCGGTTTTGACGCTGTGGCAACTGCTGCTGAAGAATGCAAAAATCCTAACCGTGATCTGCCGATTGGTATTGTAGGTTCACTTATTGTATGTACAATTCTGTATATTGTTGTTGCTGCTGTATTGACGGGAGTAGTACCCTATACCCATCTCAATAATGCAGAACCTGTCGCTTTTGTACTCCGAGAAATTGGTTATAATTTAGGCTCTGCGCTGGTAGGCACAGGTGCTATTGCTGGTATTACAACAGTGCTCCTGGTGCTGATGTATGGTCAGACACGCATTTTCTTTGCTATGTCCCGGGATGGACTTATTCCTAAAGGTATTTGCCGAATACACCCTAAGCATGGTACTCCTCACGTAATTACGATTGTAGCCGGTGTTATCGTTGCTATTATCGCAGGTTTCACGCCAATTGGCATTATTGCCGAGTTGACGAATATAGGTACTTTATTCGCTTTTGTAGTTGCTGCCATTGGTGTATGGGTGCTTCGCCTAACCAAACCGGATATTGATCGCCCGTTCAGGTGTCCCGCAGTTTCTGTTGTTGCGCCGCTGGCTGTTGTTTCCTGCAGTTATCTGATGTATAACCTGCCAGGCGAAACTTGGGTTCGTTTCTTCATCTGGAGTGGCATTGGTTTAGCCGTTTATTTCGCATACAGCTACCGGAACAGTACTTTGAGCAAACCTGTTGTTGCCAGTAAATCATAATAATGGCGACCGGCATAAAACCGGTCGCCATTCGTTTTTGTGAAATTTCAGAACGAATAGGCATCAGTCAATCGTATAAATTGTGGCAACGGTGCATCCAGGCCAAGTTTTCTATGGTGGGGGGAGGAATTGTGAGAGGAGGGAGCGAATACACCTCTCACAACAAGTATAAGCAAAAACCGGGTGGGTTTATGAATAAAGAAAAAAACAAAGTGACAGTTGAGATTTACGGTGAAGTATATAACTTAAAAGGCGATTTAGAGCCGGAAAAAGTAATAAAACTTGCAGAAATTATTGATAGGCGCATGCGGAAGATTGCCCAGTCAAATTCCCGCCTAACTCCTGCAAAAGTAGCGGTATTAGCTGCTCTTCATGTCGCGGATGAATATGTAAAGCTAGAACAGGATTATCAGCAGGTTATGAAGATGCTTAAAGAAGAAAACTAAGAAATGGCTTGGCGTTGCCAGGCTTTTTTTACGGTATTTTTAGCTTATTATTCTCGTTCGTTTCTTTGCATACCGTTTCTCCTCTTCTGCAATAATACAGAAGAGGAGTGGTATGCGTGTTTTCAACAGAAACATTAGGTCAAGTTTTGCTTCGCCTGGGCTTCATATTTACAGTTGCTTTAATTGCAGTGAGAATGATGGGAAATCGGGCAATCGGCCAGTTTTCTCCCTTTGATTTTGTTTTAATGGTCGGGATTGGCGATATTGTTGCCAATGTCGCACTAGACACACAATATTCTTTAGTATCCGGAGCTGAAGGCTTGTTAGGCTTGCTTATCCTGCAGCAGCTTTTATCACGTGCGGCGCTTAAAAGTCCAATGCTAAGGCGATGGTTTGAAGGAATGCCGGTAGTGATTATTCAAGACGGAAAGATTATACGCGAAAATCTGGTGAAGACACAATTTAACTTAGATGATCTTCGTCAAGAGCTCCATAAATACGGAATGGACATGACCAACATAGGAGATATCAAGCTGGCACGTTTAGAAAGCTGCGGGGGATTTACAGTCGTCAAAAACCCTGATGTTGAGCCACTTACCAAGATGCAGTTTGAGGATGCCTTTGAACGTATCTTTGAAAACCCACTGAGTAAAAGCGGGGCCGAATTTGCAAAACTCCAGCAGTTAATGGATGATGTACGATATCTTACTGAATATCTCAAACGACAGGAAGAACTGAAGGTGAATGAGCCCCAAAAGGGCGAACAGACAGTTCGCGAGCTGCATTGATGAGAAGGGAAGAGCCCTTCTTTTCTTCTAACAGGAGATAACTGGAACCTGTCGAAGAAATGAGTAGGAGTAGAATATCATGAATATAATACTTGTTTTTGTTGATGGATTGGGATTAGGAGAAAACAACCCGGAAATAAACCCTTTTGCGAAATATTATACTGATTTTTTCAAAAGCAATTTTGCACGCCCGTTTACCAAAGAGATTGGCAGAATAATATCTTCCACTATTTCTTTAGTTCTGCTTGATGCCTCTTTGGGGGTTGAAGGCCTTCCACAGAGTGCGACCGGGCAGACTGCTTTATTCACCGGTATTAACGCACCTAAAGAAGTGGGACGGCACATTCAAGCTTTTCCAGGGCCGCAGCTTACAAAGATCATCGCTGAACACGGGATTATGAAGCAGGTTCTTGCTGCAGGTCTTACAGCCACATCTGCGAATATGTATTCGCCAGATTATCTTGAATTGGTTCGCCAGCGTAAACGCCGCAATTCGGTAACGACACTGCTTTCTCTGACAGCCGGTATTCCCTTGCGCTCTATTGCTGAGATGAAAGCAGGAGAAGCAATCTATCAAGATATTACCAATGATATGCTTCCTGTTTTCGGTGTTCATGATGTTAGCCCTGTTTCACCGTCTGTTGCCGCAAATCGCCTTCTGTATCTGGCAAAGCAATACAACTTTACTGTTTTTGAATATTTTCAGACAGATCGTATCGGACACAAACAAAACTGGGACACTGCCCGCAGCATCATCAATGTTCTTGACGAGTTTCTATCTTCCTTACAGCAAGGATTACCTAAGGAAGCAGCTGTTATAGTGACCAGTGATCATGGCAATTTTGAAGATTTCAGTGTTAAAACTCATACACGTAACTTAATACCGCTTATGGTGTTCGGGCATGCCTGCGAACAGATCGCCCAGCAGATTTGTTATCTGACAGATGTTACGCCTGTCATACTTTCTACGTTGAAAGGATTGAATTATAGTGATTGAATTATTGGCTCCCGTCGGAAGCCGTGAAGCTTTAACTGCTGCCATTGAGAGCGGTGCCAATGCAGTTTATTTAGGCGGTAAAATGTTTGGGGCCCGTCATTACGCACCCAATTTCAGTGATGAAGAGCTGGCTGATGCGGTAAGAAGCGCACATTTGAAAGGCTTATTAGTCTACGTAACTGTAAATACCCTGCTGGATAATAGTGAATTGCCAGCGTTAGCCGAGTATCTGCGTTACCTTTACCAAATTGGCGTGGATGCTATTATTGTTCAGGATGCAGGTGTCGCTAAAATTGCACGTGAAGTGGTGCCCAGCCTGGATATTCATGCCAGTACACAGATGACCATACATAATGTGGAAGGTGCTAAACTGCTGGCAGCGCATGGATTTACCAGGGCTGTGCTGGCACGTGAACTTTCTCTGGAAGAAATTAAACATGTTTGCGCCCATTCACCTATTGAGATAGAGGTTTTCATACATGGTGCACTCTGTATTTCCTATTCCGGTCAATGTCTTATGAGCAGCATGATTGGCGGACGCAGCGGCAATCGTGGCAAATGTGCCCAGCCCTGCCGTCTTCCCTATGAGCTGGTTAATGAAAAAGGCGAAGATGTATTGGCTGATCGCGATGCAGGTGAATATCTGTTAAGTCCCAAAGATTTCAACACCTTAGAATTAATGCCTGAGCTTATTGCAGCCGGTGTTGTATCTTTCAAAATCGAGGGGCGCATGAAACGGCCGGAATATGTAGCTGTGGTGGTGGATACTTACCGGAGAGCGATTGATGCGTACCTTGCCAATACAGATGCTTTTACTGTCTCCCGTCAGGATCATAAAGACTTGGCGCAAATCTTCAATCGTGGATTTACAACAGCTTATTTAAAAGGAAAGACGGGCCGCGATATGATGAGCGACCGCCGCCCTAACAACCGGGGTGTACGCATGGGGCGCGTTGTGAAATATTTCCATGATACCAAAACTGCTATAATCAAATTGGATGAGCCGCTGTTTGTCGGCGACATTGTAGAGTTCTGGGTTAAGGTCGGCGGCAGAGTCAGTGCTGACGTAACTTTTATTAAAGTAGACGGAAAGGAGGTACAGGAGGCAGTCGCAGATGCTGAGGCTCTGATTCCCGTACCCCAGCCTGTAAGACAGAATGATCGCCTGTTTAAGGTATTTGATAGCCGATTGATGGAGAGAGCCCGGTCCTTTTTTGAAAGACCAGAAACCCTAAAACGCATACCTGTTGATATGAAGGTAGAGGTTTCCCAGGCAAGGCCATTACTAATTACTGTTATTGACGAGGATGGAAACTGTGGACAAGCTGAAACACAGTTTGTGGCGGAAAAGGCAATCAAAAGGCCTCTTACAGAAGATACAGTGCGTAAGCAGGTGGACAGACTGGGAACTACGATATTTTCCCTTCAGAGTCTTGCCTGTGAAATCGAGGGGGAAGTAATGGTCCCCGTCAGCGAAATTAATGAAGCAAGGCGGAAAGCTATTGAGCAGCTTGAGGAAGATCGGCTGAAACGCTATAAAAGATCACCGCTGTCTCCTTCTATTCGTAATATTGCTGAATGGCTACCGCCCAAAAAGAACGGAAAACGCAGTAAAAAGCCTTTACTTACCGTCAACACTGATACAGTTGAGAAGGTAAAAGCAGCTGTCGAAAATGGAGCGGACTGCATACTTTTCGGCGGCGAAACCTTTCATCATTATCCGATAAAAGCGAAAGACTTTCAGGCGGTTCTGGAACTATGCCGCAGTCACAGACGCAAAGTGATTTTTAACACACCGCGGATCGTGAACAAGTGGCAAATGGCATCCGTAGAATCAGAGCTTCGTTTATTTGAAGAACTCCGGCCGGATGCTGTCAGTGTCGCGAATATGGGAACGCTGTTTCTGGCCAGGCAAATCGTTTCCCTGCCTTTGCATGGTGATTTTCCGCTTAATGTATACAATGCGGCAGCCATGGAATTTTATCGCCAGGAAGGCGTTACAAGCCTTACACTCTCACCTGAACTTAATTTTGCACAGGTTGAAGAGTTAGTCGGTTTTAGTGGTGTGCAGATCGAATGCATCGTGCATGGTTACCTCACGCTTATGACTTCTGAATACTGCGCGATGGGCAGTTTCTTGGGCGACAATCATACCGGACAGTGTAAGCAGGTATGCCTTACAGGGAAATACTGGCTGAAGGACAGAAAGGGAGAGCGCTTTCCCCTGGCTGCCGACCAGTATTGTCGTATGCATGTGCTTAACGCCAAAGAAATGAGCATGCTTCCCCATGTGTACCGGCTTGGGCAGAGTGGTATAGACCGCATTCGCATCGAAGGGAAAAGAGAAATACCAGGCAGGCTGGTCGAAACCGTAGCGCTGTATCGTCGATTGTTAGATGCTGGGCCCGAGTGGAGCAGGTATGAAGCCCAAATAGCTGATTTTGAGCATTCTGATATTACCCGAGGCCATTATTTCAGGGGAGTTTTGTAGGAGAAATATGGATCAGACTGTTTTACACACCTTAGAGTATCATAAAATACTGGAGATGCTTGCTGAGCAGGCAGGATCAACTCTTGGCAAAGAGCTGGCTGTGGAGTTGAAGCCAGTCAGTGATGCTGATATCATAATTGAATGGCTTGAGGAGACCGATGAGGCACGAAAAATAATTGATGCTGCGCTAACACTGCCACTTGGTGGGATACGGGATATCCGGAGGGAAGTAAAACGCTGTGAGCTTGGTGCTTCTTTAGAGCCGCATGAACTGCTGGCGGTAAGCAGCACACTGTCTGCAGCGCGCCGTCTAAAATCGTTTTTTATTGATATGCGCAGCATTACGCCTAAGCTTACGGCTAAAAGTGATGAATTGGTTATTTTGCGCCAAGTCGAAAATGCGATTGAAAATACCATAGATGAACACGGCGTGGTAAGAGATGACGCTAGTGTTTTATTAGCGCGTTTGCGACGGGATATAAAAACAATTCAGGGTCGGATTAAGGATAAGCTGGATAGTATTTTGCATTCCAGTGAGTATCAGAAGTATTTTCAGGATGTACTGGTCACTATGCGCGGTGATCGGTATGTAATTCCTATTAAGCAGGAATACCGAACGCATTTCCCTGGCATTGTGCACGATCAATCAGCCAGTGGCGCTACCGTATTTATTGAGCCCATGGCCGTAGTTAATTTGAATAATGAATTGAAACAGGCTATGTTGGCAGAGAAAAATGAGCTGCAGCGTATTCTAAGTCTGGTTAGCGCCCAGATTGGTGAGGTGGCGCAAGAGATTTATACTAACTGTACATTGCTCGGGCATTTTGATATGGTAAATGCCAAGGCACGTTTAAGCGGTGTGATGAAAGCTTCTATACCTGTCATCAACCAGAGGGGATTTGTTAATCTTCGGCAGGCCAGACACCCGCTTATTGCTGGGGATAAGGTTGTACCCACCGATATTTATTTGGGCCGTGATTTCAATATCCTGCTTATTACCGGTCCTAATACTGGTGGTAAAACAGTAACATTAAAAACAGTCGGATTGTTTGCCTTAATGGCTCAAGCCGGTTTATTTATTCCAGCATCTCATGGGTCGGAGCTGCCTATTTTTGATAATGTATATGCTGATATCGGTGATGAACAAAGCATTGAACAGAGTCTGAGCACCTTCTCGGGGCATATGACTAATTTGATAAAAATCTTAAATCGAGTTTCCGCAAATGACTTGGTACTTATCGACGAAATCGGGGCTGGTACAGATCCTGATGAAGGGGCAGCACTTGCCATGTCAATGCTGGAACATCTGTACCAGCGTGGCGTCAAGGCTATCGCGACCACACATTACAGTGAACTTAAGACATTTGCTTATACCAGGAATGGAATTGAGAATGCCAGCGTAGAATTTGATGTACAAACATTACGCCCCACATACAGGCTGCTCATAGGAGTGCCAGGAAGCAGCAACGCATTTGCTATTTCCCGCCGACTAGGCCTAAGTGAGACTATTATTGAAAAGGCAAACTATTTTCTAAGTAAAGAGCATATTGAATTTGAAGAAGTATTGTCCGGTCTCCACCAAAAGAGAAAAGATTATGCTGAGCGTATTGAAGAAATGGCAATTGTCGAGCGAGAATTAAAGCAACGGCAGCAAAGTTTTCAGCAAGATCAGGAAGCCTTAAAAGTGAAAAGGAATGAACTGTTGTCCAAAGCAAAGGAAGAAGCCAGTACCTTGCTGCGTCAGACACGCAGGGAGGCGGATAGCATCATTGGGCAGTTGAAAGCACAATTCGGTGTCGAAGCTGAGCGTGAAAGACAGCGCGCCATTGACGAAGCGCGTAAACGGCTGCGAGACGGCAATCAGGGGCTTGCTAAGTATGAAGAGGATGTAGAAGGCGATCTTCCCGCTATTACTGCCGAACTGCTAAAGCCAGGAACACTGGTTTATGTTACAAATTTAAAACAAAAGGGAACGGTGCTGTCTGTTAGCGGAAGTGATCTACTTGTCCAGTTAGGGATCATGAAAGTCAGTGTTCCGTTGGCCGAATGCAGATTGGCTGAAGAGAAAGCCAAGAAAATATCTGCTAAAGCTGCTAAAGAACCGAATGAAATAAGAATTCGTGAGGCTGTTAGGGAGACCGATGTCAGGGGAATGGTGGTGGACGATGCAATCACAATCTTAGAAAAGTTTCTTGATGATGGGATACTGGCAGGTCTTAGCGAGGTCATGGTTATTCACGGTAAAGGAACCGGCGCCTTGCGCAGAGGAGTCAGAGCATATCTTTCAAGCCATCCCAGCGTTAAATCCACTGCCATTGGCGAGTTTAACCAAGGTGGCGATGGGGTTACTGTGGTCAGGTTGAAATAAATAGATTGGGGGAGAGAAAATGATTGTAAAGAGCAAGGATATTGAAGAAAGAGCGGTCGAGCAAGTTGCTGATCTGATATGTGTTGCCGCGAGAACTGCACCAAAGGGGCGCGGCGTTGACAATCTGATCACCATGGTTGTTAAGGCGGGAACAAAGGATAAAATTGCTGCAGAAATGCGGGCAATTGCCAAATCTACCGGGTCACAGTTTTTTGAACGGGATGCCAACTGTGTCGATAAGACTTCAGTTATTGTGCTTCTTGGGCAAAAGGTCAATGTAATGGGAGTAATGCCCTGCGGTTACTGCGGTTTTGCAAACTGTGCGGACAATATAGCGAACAAGGGAATGTGTGCAATTAGTATCGGCGATTTGGGTATAGCTCTAGGATCAGCTGTCAGTGTTGCGTCTCAGTACCGTGTGGATAATCGCATTATGTTTTCCGTTGGTAAAGCAGCGCTTAACTTAGGCCTATTCGAAGAAGGTGTCATGATTGCATATGGTATCCCGCTGAGCGTTTCAAGCAAAAGTCCGTTTTTTGATCGAACTTAATAGCATAAAGACGAGTAATCGCATCGATTACTCGTCTTTTAAATTAAAAGCTGCTTTTCCAGTTAAGATAACGGCCTGGGTTTCTTTTTTCACTTTCATTATGTATATCTTCATGCTTCTCCGAAATGATTTCCTGGGTCATGATGGCCGCGGCGGGAAGTTCATTTTTATTCTCCGGCGTCTCTTGCTTTGGAGCCGTGCGTTCAGTTTTCTCAGTTTTATCTGCTTTAGCGTCATGCTTATCATTTCCGCCTAAACTACCCATATTATTTAACATCCCCATCATAGCGGCAATTGTACCTGGATTCATTTTAGATTTTAATTGGGGGCTGTTGAGAAGCGGTAGGAGGGACATAAGTGTATCCGGTGAGAGACCGCCGGCGTCTCCTTTCGACAAGTCCCCAATCAGTTTCTGCAGGGGATTTCCAGGGGCAGGTGCGGGTGCGCTTGCCTGCTGCGGGACAGGCTGATTGCGATTAAGGATAGAAAGAAGGCACATTAACGAGAGTACGTTAATAAGATTATCATATCCTATTCCCTCACTGACGGCAATGTCCAGCATACGGGACGCTGTATTAAGTAACCCCTTGTCAGAGTTGTCGACCGGCATATTAATCCCTCCTAAAATAAACCGGGTATCTTCGGTAAATTGAGCTCTGAGGCTATTTTATCCATTGCTGCCTGCTGGAGTTCCCGTGACTTAGCGAGTGCGCCGTTGACGGTTGATACCAAGACATCCTGCAGTAGGGAAGCATTTTCCGGTGTTAAATATTTGCTGCTTATTTCAATAGCTAGAATATTCTGCTGGCCGTTTATAACAACTTTAACTGCATCGCCGCTAGAAACTTCAATTCGTTCAGTCTGTAATTTTTCCTGGACGTAATTAACATTACTCTGTATGTTTTTAACCATATCCATGATGTTGCCAAAATTCTCAAACATGCTATCAGCCCTCCATATCATTTATACGCTAATCTATGCGCGAGATGAGAAAATGTGTTTGTCTCATAGATATAAGTGAGACCGAAATAACATGTGTTTCATATATTACAGTAGATAAGAGGCGACGAGGAGTGATCGATATGCGTTTGAGAAGACGTTTTAAGCGAAGTGACCCGGCATCAATGGATTCCAGCCAAGAAAGCAGTTCTGAAGATAGTGGCGTAAAGTTAGCTAAACCCACTAGGCCATTAAATAAAGCATCAAAATTTGTTAGAAATATTATTAGCAATCCGAACTTTAGTTACCAGACTATGGTTATTTTAATGACTTTGACTTCTGACACTATTCCCATGGACCGACGGATTGATTCAATGAGTTCGACTGTAGATAAAGTCAGAAATATGAGTGACATGATCACCAATACCATGCAGTCATTAAAAACCGCGGCGGAGACACCGAAAAAAATCAGGCGCTTACTTGAGTAAAACAAGAAGAAAAAGTTTTTCGCGGACTTAATAAAAGTAATAGCCCTTGTAACAAATCAGCGCCCAAATCCATATTATGAAATTAGAAGGGCGGGCGCTCGCATATGGATGAGGAACACAATTTCAACCGCCCTAAGAGATGAGCATTTAAGGGGGTAGTACTAATGGCAAGAGGTTGTGGAGGCTTCAATGGTGGTTCCTGGTGGATTATAATTATTATCATTCTTCTGTTGTTCTTCTTAGAAGATGATACCTCGTTCAGCTAATACTTAAAAGACACATTTAACCGGGAACACGCTGTAAGGCGTGTTCCTAAATTTTTGGCTATAGTAACCGTTCACTGTAATAAACCATATATTAAACAAAGGGAAATTTTCAACTAACACTGGAAATAAAAAAGCAGTATGTAGAAAGGAGGGAATGGGATGTCTTGTTTTGGTGGCGGTCGCGACAGCTGGTGGATCATCTTTATTATTATCATTCTGCTGCTGTTCTGGGTTGCAGAAGATAATACTGGTATCGATGGTATCGGTTAATAAATATATATGCTGAAAAGTCAAAAACACGCGTAAAAGACGCGTGTTTTTGACTTTTATTTAATTTTTCTTACCCGCATCAGGTTTAGCTGGGACAGGTACCGGCGCAGGTTTATCAGGCTTAGTTGTCGGAGGAGGCGGGAGTGGTTTCGTTACATTAGGTTCTTGTGGCTGCGCTGTAACTGGTTTATCATCTGGCACGGTTGGCTTCACAGGCGCAACTGATGGTTTCGTTGGTTGCGTGCCCTCAATAAATATTTCATTTCTGATGTCTTTGCTATTACGGTCGGTAGCAGCCTTCGGGTCAGTTATTAACAATCCATCTTTAGTGGAAATAGTAGCTGAAACAATACCTGATGGTCTGGCAAAATCCCTGACAGGATATTTTACTGCAGCTTCCAGCATAAATGACCGCCAGATCGCAGCAGGAGTGGAGCCTCCCGTTATACCATCCAGCAGGCCCTCGTTATCATTACCCATCCATACCGCAGCAACTAGATCTGGGGTAAAGCCAACAAACCAAGCGTCTTTATAGTCATTGGTTGTTCCGGTTTTACCGGCAGCCGGACGACCTATATTTGCAGCGGCACCAGTACCGTTTGTAAGAACACCTTTCATCATATCGGTCAGCAAGAAAGCGCTGCGTTCATTAACAGCAACTTTCTCTTTCGCTTGATTTTGCTCAAGTATTTTACCGTTGCGATCAACCACTTTAATAATGGACATCGGTTCAACGCGAATGCCCTGATTGGCTAATACACCATAAGCACTGGCTATTTCCAGTGGTGTAACACCACGCGTAAGGCCGCCTAATGCCATGGCAAGATTTCGGTCATTTACACTGCCACGTAAGACTAACGTAGAGATACCCATTTGCTGTGCGTAGTATAAAGGTTTATCAGCACCAACCTGATTGGCAAGTTTTACAGCGATGACATTCAATGATTGCTCCAAGGCACTTCGTAAAGTAACAGGACCACGGAACTTATTATCATAATTGACCGGAGACCATGATCCAAAGCTAATGGCTTTGTCATCCACGATAGAGGCAGGGGTCATGCCGCTTTCAATAGCCGCTAAATATACAAAAGGTTTAAAGGCAGAACCCGGTTGGCGTTCAGCCATAACTGCTCGGTTGAACTGGTCATTGCCACGGCCACCAACCATTGCTTTGATGTGCCCGGAATGAGGCTCAATAGCGACTAAGGCTCCTTGAGGCTGCTTAATTCCATTACTTTCTGTTCTATACGTCGGTAACTGTTCCATTGATCTTTCCGCCGCACGCTGCATGTCGAGATCAAGTGTCGTATAAATTTTTAAACCATCTTTATAAACAGCATCTGCACCATATTTATCGATAAGTTGCTGCGTAATGTAGTCAATAAAATATGAGGCAGTTACACCAGAGCCAGTGCTCCGTTTTGCTAGTTTTATCTCGGTCTTGCGTGCTTTGTCAGATGCTTCTTGACTGAGATAGCCGTACTTTACCATTTGCTCAAGTACAGTTTCTTGGCGTTCTTTTGCGGCTTTTAGGTTGCTTTGGGGCGAATAGTAATTTGGACTTTTAGGTATGCCTGCCAGCATTGCTGACTCAGCTATACTCAAATCCTCCACGTTTTTTCCAAAGTAAATCTGAGCTGCTGATTGAACACCGTAGGCACCTTGGCCAAAGTAGATTTGATTTAGGTAAAGCTCAAGAATTTCTTTTTTGCTGTATTGCCGTTCAATTTGAACGGCTAGGATGGCTTCTTGTATTTTGCGTTTTAGTGTGCGTTCCTGGGAGAGCAGTGCATTTTTTGCAAGCTGCTGAGTTATTGTACTACCGCCTTCAGATACACCACGATCTGTAATATTAGACCAAACAGCTCTTACAATGCCTCGTGGATCGATCCCCATATGCTGATAGAAGCGCACATCCTCAGCGGCTATAAATCCATCTTGGAGACTTTTGGGTACTTTGCTGATGGATACGGGAACGCGATTTTCAACAGAGTGAACGGTGGCTATTAACTTACCATTAGTGTCAAATATCTGAGATGAGGCTACTGGGCGAATGTCGCCCTTTAAACTTGGCATAGTGTGAATACTGGCAGTTAGAAAACCAAGACCAGCACCCGATACCAAGACAACAAATACAATAATTGCGATTGCAGATATTTTAGCAATTCTCATATTAGAGCGGTTTGCTCCGCGGCTGCGGGGATCACCGTTTGGTTCTTTTGGCATGAATAAACCTCCTGGGAGTAGAATATTTTTTCATTATACCATAAAAAATTATATAGGAAGATTGCACTAGATAACAATTATTAAACATTACCAAGGTGAAATCCTTCCATATATGAAAAGCTGGACTGCAAACTGCAATCCAGCTTTAGTGTTACCTTCAGGTTTTCTTCTCAAGCGTACGCCGTGAAGTTGCCTGCATTTCTTTGTTTACAGGAGCCATTTGAGCTTCAGCCATTTCAATCATTTCCTTTACCATATTGCCGCCTATTTTGCCGCCGATATTACCGCCTATTTTCCCAGCTTCCTTAGTTGTCATATTCGCCCAACCAACATCTTTGATTTTATCCTTGAGGCCTAGATCTTCAGCGACTTCCCATTTTTTTTCGTCTAATGCGCTCTCATAATTGGATGCACTAATTTCTTGATTCATATTCCTGCCAAGAGTTTCATTGGCAATCTTCATTTTTAGTTGATTGAGACCGGACTTGGCAGCCGGCTCTAAGGGGTCACGATTGTTAGCCATGGGCTATGCCTCCTTTTGATTTACAGCTATATTGAAAGCAAACTATCTTTTATTATTATCTACGGTAATAGCACGAATAAATCTGGCATTTTTTATAGTAATGTCACCTATTGCGGTATTGTACATATAATAAGAGGCGATGATAAGCGAGGAGGGAGAACAATGAGGTTCTCCGTAAAACGACGACGAGGGATACCCGCCTTGGTTCTTTTCACGATTATGTTAGCGGCATTCGGCACAATTTTGTTTTGGCTTACTGAAATACATCTAAAACCAACTATTCTGACTATTGCAGAGGCCCGGGCAACATTTATTGCAACACAGGCAGTTAATAAGGTTATTAATGAAAAAGTAAGCAATACGATTGATCCACAAACGCTTGTTCATGTCAAATTCGATTCTAATGGCAAGGTAGTTCTTATTCAGCCCAATACTATGGAGTTTAACAAGCTGGCAGCCGATACGACAATTAAGGTTCAAGATGCTCTCCGAAGTATTGCAGAAGAAAAAATCTATATTCCCATAGGTCAGGTTTTTGGCAGTCAACTGCTTGCTAGCTATGGACCCAAGATTACTGTTACCGTTTTGCCTATCGGAACCGTTCAAGTTACAGTAGTAGATAAGTTTGAGCAAGCAGGCATCAACCAAACAAGGCACATGATATATTTAGTTGCTACAACGCAAGTGAGAATTGTTGTTCCGTTAGTCAGTAAGAGTGTGGAAGTACAAACGCAAGTTCCTGTAGCTGAATATGTCATTGTTGGTGAAGTGCCAAATACATATGTGCAATTTCCCTTTCCTCTAGCACATGAAGGCAACGCAAACTAATAGGAAAGATAGTAAGGCGTGTTGCGAAATCAGCGCGTCTTATTAATTTACGCAAATATTGATGCAAGGTAGCGATGACAATCATTCCAGAATTTGATTTATTGACGCATCAGTGAAATTATGTTAACATACAAAAGTTGTCTTTCGCTTACGTATGAATGGACAATTATGAGATATCACATTCAGCACTAATTAACATTTGATTCGACATATTAATTGGAAACAAATGATAGGTTGACAACATGTATAAAAGTGTGATAACATAAATAAGCTGTCGCCGAGAGGCAGCAGCAAGATGTTCCTTGAAAATTGAACAACGTAAGTAATAAAACGTACTACTGAACAAGTACGATGCATGAAAGTTAGTCGAAAGGCCAACTCAGTGCTGATTACATGTTCAATGTGCGGGTATCATTTAATGATACGCCAGATGTGCGAGCTCGAAAGAGCAAAACAAAATCAGTTATTTAGAGCCATCAAAAGGCTTCATAAATATCATTTTTATGGAGAGTTTGATCCTGGCTCAGGACGAACGCTGGCGGCGTGCTTAACACATGCAAGTCGAACGGACTGAAGTTTAACACCGAGTATTGTTGGGTGAAGAACGAAAGTGAGATCGCCACGCTTTGCTCGCGATGACAAACAAAAATAAACTTGTGTCATTGCGAGAAACGAAGTGACGTGGCAATCCCCCCTAAGTAGTACACCTAAGAATTTTGGGTGTTAAACTTCAGTTAGTGGCGAACGGGTGAGTAACGCGTAGACAACCTACCTCAAAGATGGGGACAACACTGCGAAAGTGGTGCTAATACCGA
>Ga0366772_1034_pt1 | contig 24565 bp, 24 predicted proteins | sample BONcelN113001C11_FD_207089 | JGI IMG/M metagenome (GOLD analysis project Ga0366772, IMG submission 207089) | Enriched cells from coal bed in the Powder River Basin, Montana, United States - BONCAT cells N11 rep2 HSBNCT.N11.300.1.C11 ...
GGGAAGAGATTCCGATCGAGGTTAATGAAATACATATCATTGAATGGTATTCTCGCTAATAAGGGCGTTGCTTCAATTATCTGCGGGGTGTTGCTATGTGCAAATATAATAGCCATTATTATTGGGAAAATACTTTGTTGCAAAAAGAGGCTGTTTGGCAAAGTTCTTTTGCTGAGGGAAGCAATGTCAGTGAAGTTCTTTTTCTCAATACAACGCTGATTGACTATCCACGCCAGATATTAGACAATGACTGGGCGTGTTATCCAAACAGTAAATATGTACTGGGATTCCTCCAGTATATATATCTGCCGTTAGCATTTTACTTTACCATCCATAAAGACGTGGATAAGCTTTTTATTCCCATTTCAACGACCGGTGAATTCATAGTATCCATCCAGGAAAGTGGCGTAGCCGATGCATCCCGTATGATTCAAAGCCTGGAAGAACTTTCGCATTTTTGGCGGTATAATGAACCTGATTGCCGAGCAGCGCTTTGTGATTTTTGCCAACGTTTCAATACTGTTTGGCAACGCGATTCGACGATCCTACATATTGGACTTTATACCAATACCAATGAAATCGCCCGGCGGATCATATCCGGTTATAGTTTTCCGGAACTGCTTATTGAGGATATTGGCTATACTCCTGAAGCTCTCAGTCAATTATGCGAAGACTTCTATACTAATCCTTTTATACAAAAAACGTTTATTAAGCTTTTGAATAATAATATTGGGTGCATCGTTTAAGCACGACCTGAGAAAAAACGCATTCATACAGCGAAAAATGGTCTCAAACCTGATGACACACGGTGTGTTGCCACAGGAGTGGGGCCATTTATAGTTTAAAAGAGGTAACAGGCAATAGCCTTCTATTGCCATAGTGGGACGGCAATGCAGATTAACCGTTGCTTGATAAAGCTAAATGAGGGGACGGCCAGATGTTTTAGCGGGAGTTGATATATTGGCGGCACCTGATGTAAAGATTTTGCCCATGCGACGGATGCCTTCGTTTAAGCGGTCCTCGCCATGAGTCGCAAAGCAGAGGCGGATTTGGCGGCTTTCGGCGTTGTTGAGATAAAAAGCTTCGCCGGGTACAAAAGTGACGCCTGCGGCTGCACAGCGGCGAAGGAGTTCAGCCGGTGATACGGGGGGACGGACATTGCACCAAAGATAAAATCCGCCTTCTGGCAGTTCAAAATCCAGATGCGTGCCACAGTACTGCCTAATAGCGCCTGCAAGTGTGTCGCGACGCCGCTTATATTCTCTCCGGACAAATGACAGATGGCCTGGCAGGTAATTCTGTTCCAGGCAAACATGAAGAATTTTTTGGGAGAGGTTATTACTGTGGAGATCGACATACTGTTTTTCCTGAGCCAATCGATTAATGACCTGAGGCGCGGCAGTTACCCAGCCGGTCCTAAGCCCTGGGAACAGCATTTTAGAAAATGTCCCCAGATAAATCACTCCGCCGTAGGTGTCAAGACTTTTAAGAGCAGGCGGAGGCTGCTGACCGTAGTATAGCTGACTATAGGGGTCATCCTCCACAATGGCGAGGCGGTAACGGGCGGCCAAACGGATTAACTCCTGACGCTGACGAAGGGGTATAACCCGCCCTGTGGGATTTTGGAAAGTGGGGATAGTGTAGAGAAGCTTCGGGCGATAGCGTATCAGGTAGTCTTCAAGCACCTCCAGGTCAAGGCTGTTAGACTGGGGCAGGCATAGAATACGGGCACCGGCGGCTTCCAGCACCTGAATAGCTCCAAGATAGGTAGGTGATTCCACAATAACGTAATCCCGTGGCTCGACGAAGGCCTTAACAATAAGATAGAGGCCTTGTTGTGAGCCGGAAACAATAAGAATATTATCAGGGGCGGCGTATATGCCTTGGGAGGTTTGCCAGGCTGCCAGGGAGCGTCTGAGGGGGGCATATCCTTCGATTGGTATATAGCCAAAGTCTGCTGGCTCTAAGGTTTGGTTGCCATTACATAAGGCTTTTTCGATGATTGTCAGATCATAGAGGCTTGGGTCCGGCATGCCAGCGGCAAGCGAAATGGTTTCATCAGCCGTTGGGGCGGCAACTAAGGAGCGGAGTAAAGATGATAAGGGCGATTTATATTGAGGGCTAAACAATTGTTCCCACGGCATATCGCTGGTTTGCTGATCAGCGGCGGCCAACTCGGCCACATAAGTTCCGCTGCCGATGCGTGTCGATACCAGACCGCGTTCTTCCAGTAACCGGTAGGCATTGATTATTGTAGTGCGGCTTACCTCAAGCAGGCAGGCAAGTTCACGTTCCGGCAGTAATTTGGTGCCGACCGGCAGGGTGCATTCTTTAATTTTGGCGGCTAGGCTATTGGCGATTTGCAAATACATGGGGGCTGATGCTTTGGGGTCAATTCGAACACCACTTAGCATTTTGGTTATATCCATTTATCTAATTCTCCTTGAAAAATAGCAATTGGTGTTGTTGTAATATTGTATTGGATATTTACAATTATATTCCTGCCGGCTACGATAATTAAAACGCTATACATATTCTTAAACAAGCTTGCCGGAGGGATATAAATGAAAATACAAGAGTTTTCCGAAGGAGTTAAAGACACGCTTCCCATTATGGTGGGGGTGTTTCCGTTTGGGCTTGCTTATGGCATCGTAGCTCAAACCATGGGACTGACGCCAGGCGAGACGTTATTAATGTCGCTGTTGGTCTTTGCCGGGGCAGCCCAGTTTATCAGTCTTCCCATGTTTGCGGAAGGGGCTGGGCTGGCAATGATTGCCCTAACCGCGCTGCTCATAAATCTGCGCCATCTGTTGATGGGGGTATCGCTTGCGCCGTATATGACCGGGTTATCACTGCCGCATAAAGCGCTCCTCTCTTTTGGTATGGCTGACGAGACTTATGCAGTAACAATCAGCCGTGCACAAGCAAGTGGCTATAGCGGGGCCTATCATTTAGGGAGCAATACGGCCGGCTATGTTACTTGGGCAGTGTCAACCGCTTGCGGAATTCTTCTTGGCAGCCGTATCAGTGATCCGCTCTCCTGGGGGCTTGACTTTGCCATGCCGGCAACTTTTTTGGCCTTATTAATCCCGCGCCTTACTGACAAAATTAACATTTTGGTATGTCTGGTTGCCGCTGGCGTTAGCATTATAGCGGCAGTTGCTATCCCTGGAAAGTGGTATATCATTATTGCCTGTTTGGCCGCGTCTGCGGTTGGCGGGATCCTGGAGGGGGCTGAAAATGATGAGAACTGAAGTTGTTATTACTATTGCTGCGATGGCTGCTGCCACTTTCTTTACGCGTTTTGCCAGTCCTGCAATGCTGGGAGGCTCAGACATATCCCCCCGTCTCAAACGTTTCCTGAAACATGTGCCGACAGCAATACTTACTGCTTTAATTGCTCCGGCGCTCTTCGCGCCGCAAGGATACATCGAATTGTCAACAGGCAATAGCTATCTTATTGCCGGTACGGTAGCAGCGCTTTTAGCCTATTTCCGCCAGCCTCCGATTGTGACAATGGGGGGTGGTATGGTCACCATGTTAGCCATACGCAGTTTTGCAATTTGATCTGTCAATGAGTAAGCAACGATAGGAGGGGAGCTTTGTTATGGCCGTAAATTTTGCAAAACGCATGGGACTGCTCAGGGCATCGGAAATACGCGAAATACTTAAAATCACACAGCGGGAAGAAGTGATATCCTTTGCAGGCGGCCTGCCGGCGCCGGAACTTTTCCCGGTAGAGGAAATGAAACAAATATCGGTAGCCGTTTTAGCGGAAGCCGGCAGGGAAGCGCTGCAATATTCAACGACCGAGGGCTATAAACCGCTAAGAGAAAAAATTAGTGACCGCATGAACCGGAAGTTCCAAACCTGTGTTGAAGCAGATAACATCCTGATTACTTCCGGGTCACAACAGGCTCTTGATCTGTCAGGCAAGCTTTTTCTGGACGAAGGAGATATTGTGTTATGCGAAAGTCCTACGTATTTAGCGGCAATCAGTGCTTTTAAAGCCTACCAGCCTCATTTTATAGAAGTGCCGACAGATGAATGCGGTATGATCATAAGCGAGTTCGCCAGAATTCTGGAGACGACTGAACGCATAAAGTTTATTTACGTTATCCCGGATTTTCAAAATCCAACAGGAAAAACCTGGCCATTATCGCGGCGGCAAGAATTTATGGGGCTTGTAAGAAAACATCAAATTCCTGTCATTGAAGACAATCCATATGGAGAACTGCGCTTTGAAGACGAGCGGCCGCCTTCTCTGAAATCCATGGATAGTGAGGGGCTTGTCATTTTTACAAGCACTTTCTCTAAGATATTCTGTCCGGGAATGCGTATAGGCTGGATGGCCGCAGACACAAAACTCATTGAGAAATATGTGCTGATTAAACAGGGAGCCGATTTGTGTACTTCACTGAGGAGCCAAATGGAAATTTCCTGTTTCATGGAGCAATACGACCTTGATTGGTATGTCGAGCGCCTAATTGCATTATATCGGAGCCGCCGGGATGCCATGGTTGAAGAATTAACAGAGACACTGCCGCCTGGAGTAAGATTTACTCGTCCTAATGGAGGGCTGTTTCTATGGGTCGAGCTTCCGGAATATATGAAAGCAAATACCCTTTTGCAAGCGTGTTTGCAGAGTAATGTTGCATTTGTCCCGGGAGATTCCTTTTTTCCGAATGGCGGAATTGAAAACACGCTTCGCTTAAATTACTCCAATATGCCGGAAGGGCGCATACGGGAAGGCATTAGAAGGCTTTCGGATGTAATATACAGATTTATTAGATGACGGAAGTTGTTGCAATCAATATTGTAGAACTTTGCTGCAATTGCCGGCCATCGTTACCGGCAAGCGGTAAAAATAACGTGAGCCTCCGCGGAATGCGGAGGCTCACGTTGTTTTTAGATGATGAGGTCTATAACAAACTAGGAACAGCTTTCGTGTTTCGTATGAGTAGCCAGTGATATCTATTAAAGCCATTTGCGAAAGCGGTCAATGAGTTCCTTTAATTCGGAGGATGCAAACAGGGAAACAAGTAAAAATAAGATAATGAGGATGGACGCCGGAAAACCGGAAGATTGCGAGCGAAGTGATTCCAATGCTCCTAGCCAAAGGAGGCCGATATACAGTGCCAGAAGTGCTGCACCAATGAAGCATAAAACTCGGGTTCTGTCTTGCTTTATCTTTGCTTTTAGATATTTCCATATAGCGAGCATCAGCACACCTCCAACTGATTATAGGTTCTACACTCTATATTTTACAATATTCCCGCCACAGATAAAAGGAACCCTTGGCAAGGAGGAAAAAGGGAAGACTGCTTGCATAAACCGAAATATGACGATGTCCTCAATACGACAGCTAGCCTGGTAATATGGTATGATAAGTGGTATAGCTAATGATGATTTAGGTATTATAATATGTATTTGGCTCAAGAAAAAAGGTTGATTTGATCAATGGCAGACAAAGAATTGGAGTTGCAACTGTGAAGAAGTATAAAAAAGTTTATTTGGAAATAACCAATGTATGCAATTTGAAATGTGACTTCTGTCCTGAAACGAAAAGGAAAGCTGAATTTATATCAGAAGCTGGGTTTGCACAAATCCTGGATCAGATCAAGCCTTTTACCGATTATATATATTTGCATGTCAAGGGAGAACCTCTATTGCATCCTAATTTAGGGGGATTGCTGGATATAAGTTATGAAAAGGGTTTTAAAGTAAACATTACAACAAATGGCACTTTAATAGATAAAGCAGCAGATACCTTACTTGCAAAACCTGCAGTGCGGCAAATCAATTTTTCCCTGCACAGTTTTGATGGAAATCAGAAGGAAATATCTAAAGCTGCGTATATTGACAATATCTTGAATTTCGCTGGCAGAGCAATAGCAGAGTCAAACATTATTATATCCTTACGGTTATGGAATTTAGACAGTGCTTTACTAGCAGAGAATCAAAGAAAAAGAAACTTGGCTATTATGCACAAAATGGAAGAGCATTTTAAGCTTCCTTACGCAATACAGGGAAATTTGTCTGAAACTAAAGCATTAAAACTATGTGAACAAGTGTATTTAAATCTGGATTATGAGTTTAAATGGCCTGATTTACAGGAAGACGAGGACTTTAATAAGGGAACCTGCTTTGGCTTAAGGCAGCAGGTTGCTATTTTGGTTGATGGTACAGTAGTTCCCTGTTGCCTGGATGGAGACGGGATCATTAATTTGGGTAATGTTTATCAAAACAAATTCGCTGATATTATCAGTGGAAAAAGAGCAGAAAACATTAGACTTGGCTTTTGCAATCATAAAATAGCAGAAGAACTCTGCAGAAAATGCGGCTATCGAAAAAGATTTAGCCAATAGGGTAATCATCATTGCCAGCTATAAAACTCCTGCCAAAGCCGGGTAGCTTTGGCAGGAGTTTTATAGCTGGGTAAGAAATATGTTGCTATAGCAATTGAGCGGCGCAGCCGGATTAAGTGCTGCAAATTTATAGAGCAGGAGGGTCAAGTTATGCCTCAGAAAAACTTGTTTATATGCTATCCTAAATGTACAACATGCCAAAAAGCGCAAAAATGGCTGGATGATAACGGCATTGCCTATGAATTGCGAAATATCAAAGAACAGAATCCCACAATAGACGAGCTGACGCGATGGGCTAAGAAAAGCAAAATCCCTGTTCGTAAACTTTTTAACACCAGCGGCCTTTTATATAAATCCTTATCGCTGAAGGACAAACTGGCAAACATGCCGGAGGAGGAACAGCTTTCTTTGCTGGCAACCGACGGGATGCTGGTCAAACGGCCTCTGTTGATTACTGACACTACAATCCTGGTAGGGTTTAAAGAAGCTGACTGGCAGCAGCTCAAATAAAGTAAATCGCAAAATTGCGAGATAGTAATTGAATGGGGCTGAGGCAGGGGGCTGCTTTGAGAAATGCGATTATTAGGAGGTGTCTTTCCGTGCGATTTAAGGTTTTAATACTGACGGCGCTGCTGATGTTTCTTTGTTTGCCGTTGGCACTGGCTGCCGAACGGGTAGCGGTTATTGTCTACGGTGACCAGCCTGAAGCTGTAGCTTATATAAAGGGAGAGCTTCGCAGCTATTTTATAACTCCGCTGCCGTCTTTAGTGAAGGTCTATGAATTTGTTGACGATAAGGATATTGCCGCCGCACGGCCCGATAATAAGGAAGTGAAACGCGACGCAATCCGGGCCTTTGCCGAAAGGACGCAGGCTGATATCGTGGTTGCCGCGCAGTTGACCGATTACCGGACAAGGGGTATATTGTCTATGACTGGAAACTATATCCGTACCACCTTTGTGGCGGTAAAATATCATATCTATTTGGCTAAGCAGGACCGGTATATGACAAACAGGTTGTCCAGGTACTATCATGACGAGGGTTTCCGTTACGGAAGCCCCGAATATTTGCTTGGTGACATATTGGACGACATCACGGAAAAGCTGAGAAAAGAGCTCCCATTCGACCCGTCTGTGATTTTAAAGCAGGTGGAAACGGCAGAATAAGACAAGGGGACGGTTCTTTTGTCTCCCCTTTGTGCATGTCTTGAAGTGATAATCGTTAAAGGAGCTTGACGGCAGTGCCAACACTGGACGAGCAAATTGAAGAATTAGCCGGGCGTATGAAAAGCGCCAATCGCATAGTTTTTCTAACCGGCGCCGGGATATCCACGCCTAGCGGCATTCCTGATTTCCGGGGAACGAATCCGCAGAATCAACATATCGTAAACTTGTCTAAGGCTGACTTCAGCCGGAATACATTAGAGGCTTATCGCACTCTCTGGCCTTTTGTCCTGCCGGCATTAGACGCTAAGCCTAATTTTGCTCATATCTACAGTGTACAGCTGCTTAAAAAACGCGTGATTGAGGCTATCATTACTCAGAATGTCGATTCGTTGTTCACTTTGGCGGGCGCAGCTAAAGTCTGGGAACTGCACGGAAATATATATAGCGGCTATTGCAGTACCTGTAAGCAGGTTTATGACCTGAAGCAGGTATGGCGACACTTTGGCATAGCAGAGAACATTCCGCTTTCCGCCTGCTGCAATACTTATATCAGGCCGGATATAGTGCTTTTTGGTGAGAAAATACCTGCGGCTATATGGGAGCAGGCGCACCGGCTGTCACGGGCCAGTGATCTTATGGTGGTAATCGGGTCCAGCCTTGAGGTCGCCCCGGCAAGCTATTTACCGGAGCTGAGCAAGGAGATAGTGATTATTAATCAAGGGCCAACAGCTCTAGACCATAAAGCATGCCTGAAGATCGATCAGGACGTTATGACGGTCTTCAGGCAATTGGCAAAAATAATAGGTTAGTTAGGCTGAGCCTGTAATGCGGCTTTACCGCTGCAGTATTAATAGACCTAGGCGCAAATGCGGATTCGGGCGTGAAGGAAATTTATTTATACTTTGACTGGTTTTTGTGCGACTAATATCTTGACATATAAGAAAACTCTATGTTACACTGAGCGCAATAAAATTGTTAAAAGCTGTGAGCAGGACGAGTAAGCATAGAATCTTTAGTTCAGCGAGTCGGTGACCGGGCAACCGGAGGTGTGATGACCGGCCTAAAGCCATGTTGAATGGACCTGTGAGCTGTCTACCGAATGCTTAGTAGGCTAGACCGGCTGCCGCCGTTACCAGGCTAGAGTATCAGGCGTGAGCCTCGTACTTGAAGAAAGGGAAGACTTTGTCTTCCAAATTAGGGTGGTACCGCGAACCATTTCGCCCCTTACAGGGTGGATTGGTTTTTTTATTTTGCTCAGAGTATAAATGCAGTTTGGTGAAGAAAGCGGCTCGCAACACTTCGACGCTCCTTCCGCTTAACCTGCGCTTATGCAAGCCGCTTTCTTCACTTTTAGTTTACATGAAAGACTGCAGTTTAATTATTTACAACTTTATATTAAAAAGCTGTGAACAGGACGAGTAAGCATAGAAACTTTAGTTCAGCGAGTCGGTGACCGGGCAACCGGAGGTGTGATGACCGGCCTAAAGCCATGTTGAATGGACCTGTGAGCTGTCTACCGAACGATTAGTAGGCTAGACCGGCTGCCGCCGTTACCAGGCTAGAGTATCAGGCGCGAGCCTCGTACTTGAAGAAAGGGAAGACACTGTCTTCCGAATTAGGGTGGTACCGCGAACCATTTCGCCCCTTACAGGGTGAAGTGGTTCTTTTTATTTTGGCTAAGGAGGGTTTGCGATGTTTAAGGAATATCTTGCCCGGGTGGTTGGCGGAGAGAATTTAGCCCGCGTGGAAGCAAGGGAGGCTATGCATCTGATGATGTCCGGCGGCGTAAGCGACGCTCAGATCGGATCATTCTTAACGGCTCTGAAGATTAAAGGGGAAACAGGCCCCGAAATAACCGGCTTTGCTGAAACCATGCGCGCCCATTCTACCAGAATTTCGCCCGCAAAGACGGATATCGTTGATACTTGCGGCACTGGCGGCGATCTTAAGGGCACTTTTAATGTATCAACAACCGTTGCCTTCGTTCTGGCAGGCGCCGGTGTCACAGTGGCAAAGCATGGCAACCGGGGGGTATCCAGTGCCTGCGGCAGTTCTGATGTCCTAACCGCGCTGGGGGTCAGGGTCGACTTACCGCCGGAGTGTACCGCTCAGGCCATTGATGAGATTGGCATAGGATTTCTATACGCTCCCGTCTTTCACAAGGCCATGAAGCAAGTGGCCAAACCGCGCCAGGAACTGGGTTTCCGCACAGTGTTCAACTTGCTGGGACCGTTGACGAATCCGGCTAATGCAAGTTGCCAATTAATCGGCGTATATAACCGTTCATTTATATCCAAGGTAGCTGATGCGCTGCAGGGGTTAGGCGTAAAGCGTGCTATGGTAGTGCATAGCCTGGACGGTTTGGATGAAATATCTACCTCGGCGCCTACGGAAGTTGCCGAGTTAATTAATGGTGAGATAAAATCGTACATTATCGATCCGCGTGAATACGGGTTCGCACAGGCGAAGCTCGAGGATTATTGCGGTGGATCGCCGGCCGATAATGCCGTGGTGATTATCAGGATCCTGGAGGGAGAGCCTGGACCCAAACGGGATATCGTGCTGCTAAATGCGGCTGCCGCTCTGCTGGTGGCCGGCAGAGCCGAAACGCTGCAAGCCGGAATAGCCATGGCTGAGGCCAGCATTGACAGGGGGGCGGCCCTGGCGAAACTGGAGGCATTGAGAGGCTTTCAGGCAAGGGAGGGAGCGTTATTATCATAAAAATTTGCGGTATCTCTACCCTGTCTGCGGCCCAGGCCGTCAAGGAAGCAGGGGCTGATTTGCTGGGATTTGTTTTTGCTGACAGCCGGCGCAGGGTGACGGTGGAAACAGCTCAAAAAATAGCAGGGCAAATCAAAGGACTTGCCAAGGTAGGCGTGTTTGTTAACGCTTCACTGGCAGAAATACATGAAATCGCCGGGAGCTGCCAACTGGACTACGTCCAGTTACATGGTGACGAAACGCCGGAGTATTGCCGGCAAGTAAGGTATCCGGTCATTAAAGCGGTAAGGGCCGGTGAAAGCTTCGATCGGGAAGAGGCGCTGAAATACCAGGTGGATTGGCTGCTGCTGGACAGCTTTGCGCCGGGGCAGTATGGCGGAACAGGTATTACCTTCGCCTGGGAGAAGGTCAGGACGGTGATAGGCGATCTGATGACTCCGGTCATGGTAGCAGGCGGGCTTACGCCGGAGAATGTCGGTCAGGCAATTGCCAATCTGGCGCCGCAGGGCGTCGATGTGTCCGGCGGGGTGGAAACAGACGGCGCTAAAGATAACGAAAAAATCTACCGGTTTATTACCGCCGCGCGGCGGGTAGGAGGTGATACAGCGTGCTCAAACGCATAGTAGAGAAAAAACGGGCGGAAGTGGAAAAAGCAAAGCTGGATTATCCATTGACAGACTTGCGGCAGGACCTGGCTGCCGGCAGCTTTCGGCTGAGTACAGCCATCAGCCAGGCCGAGTGGGCGCTGATCGCTGAATGCAAGCAGGCCTCGCCGGTAAAAGGGCGCCTCTCTAGCCGTTATTCGGTTTCGCAGCTTGCAGAGATTTATAGCAGACATGGAGCGACCGCCATTTCGGTACTCACTGACCGGCACTTTGACGGCTCACTGAGTGATTTGACAGCAGCCAGAGCCGCGACAAGCCTGCCGATTCTACGCAAAGATTTTATTGTGGACAGTTATCAGATATACGAAGCGCGCGCCTTTGGCGCTGACGCAATCCTGCTGATAGCTGCCATCCTGTCAGATAATAAGCTGCGTGAGTTTTTAGCCGAAGCGGAGCAAATCGGCTTGGACTGTCTGGTTGAGGTTCACAGCGAGCATGAACTGCAGCGCGTGGTGGCGATGCCGGCAAGACTGATTGGGATTAACAACCGTAATTTGGCGACTTTCGCAACAGATTTGCAGACATCCGTAGACCTTTTGCCGCGTTGCGGTCAGGATCGCCTGATTATCAGCGAAAGCGGCATCAGAAACAGAGAAGACGCTTTGCTGCTGAAGACAGCTGGAGCACGCGGCATTCTGGTTGGTGAACATTTAGTCACCGCTGATGATACAGCCTTAAAAACCCAAGAACTTGCTTTATTATATAATCTCGAGGGGGAGCAGACATGACTATGAAAAAAGGACGCTTCGGCCAATATGGCGGGCAGTTTGTACCGGAAACGGTAATGCCATCTTTAATCGAACTGGAAGCCCAATACCTGCGTTTGAAAGAAAACGCTGCATTTCAACAGGAACTGGCCGGCTATCTGCAGGAATATGCCGGACGGCCAACCCGGCTGTATTATGCCGACAATCTCACCCGCTATTATGGGCGAGGTAAGATCTACTTAAAACGGGAGGACCTGCTCCATACCGGCGCACACAAAATTAATAACGCTATCGGTCAGGGGCTGCTGGCTAAGCATATGGGAAAAACCCGGATTGTTGCCGAGACCGGCGCCGGGCAGCACGGTGTGGCCAGTGCGACAGTGTCCGCCTTGTTCGGTCTTAAATGCACCGTCTATATGGGAGAGGAAGATATTCATCGCCAGGCGCTCAATGTGTTTCGCATGAAGCTGCTGGGGGCTGAAGTCATTCCAGTCACCAGCGGCTGCGGCACACTGAAGGATGCGACAAGTGAGGCGATACGGGACTGGGTAACCAACATCCGTGATACGCATTATATCATCGGTTCGGTGGTCGGTCCTCATCCCTACCCGATGATTGTCCGCGATTTCCAAGCGGTTATCGGCAGTGAAGCACGTAAGCAAATACTGGAGATCAGTGGCCGCCAGCCTGATTATATCGTCGCTTGTGTGGGCGGCGGCAGCAATGCCATGGGCATGTTTTATCCGTTCCGGGAAGAGGCCGGTGTGAAAATGATTGGCGTGGAGGCGGCCGGTAAAGGGATTAATACTCCTGATCATGCTGCGACGCTGACGCATGGCAGACCGGGCGTGCTGCACGGCGCTTACAGTTATTTGCTCCAGGATGCTGACGGGCAGGTTACACCACCGTATTCAATTTCGGCAGGACTTGATTATCCGGGGGTGGGACCTGAGCACTCCTATTTTAAAGACAGCGGGATCGTATCCTATATCGCTGTCACCGATGAAGCGGCTTTGGCGGCCTTCCGGCGGCTGGCGCAGACGGAAGGCATTATTCCGGCCCTGGAAAGCGCTCATGCGCTGGCTCACCTGGAAGAATTGATGCCCGCCACCGGTACTGACGACATTATTCTTGTCTGTTTATCGGGGCGCGGCGATAAGGATGTACAAATGGTATCTGGCGTAATGGAGGGATTGCAATGTCACGCTTAAGCAGCCGCTTTGCCCGTTTGCAAGCAGAAGGGCGCAAGGGATTAATCGTCTATATAACGGCAGGCTATCCTGATTTTGAAACAACGCTGCAGGCTGTCCGGGCGGCAGAAGCCATGGGCGCCGATATTATCGAACTGGGCATTCCATTTTCAGACCCGATGGCCGACGGACCGGTGATTCAGGAAGCTGCCCAGCAGGCGCTTAGAGCGGGAGCCACTACTGCGAAAGCATTGCAGTTGATTGGCTTAATCCGGCAGGAGACGGATATCCCGGTTTTGGCCATGACCTATGTTAATACCGTACTGCAGTATGGCGCTGCCAAGTTTGTCAAAGATTTCAGGGCCGCAGGACTTGACGGGGTTATTGTCCCGGACCTGCCAGCGGAAGAAGCGGATATTCTTACCGAGCATTGCGAAGCCGGCTTCGACGTTATCCAGTTTATTGCCCCGACAACTGACGCCGATAGAGTTGCTGCTATCTGCCGGCTTGCATCAGGCTTTATCTACTGTATCTCCAATACCGGGGTAACCGGAGTGCGCCAGGTTGATTATAAGCAAATTGGTGCGCTCTTGAATATTGCCCGGAAATACACTAGGGTGCCGCTGGCGATCGGCTTTGGTATCGGCGACGCCCGGTCAGCGAAAGAGGCGGCAGCATATGCCGATGCGGTGATTGTCGGCAGCGCGGTCATGAAAAAGTTAATGACAGGCGGGATCGACGGGATGGGTGAGCTGATTGCCGAGATACGTCAGGGCTTGGATGAGAGGGCGTGATATAAATGAATTGTTTGCCTGCTAAAGATGATTTTTGCCGCATAGCGGGAGAGTATACCGTTGTTCCGGTATACTCGGTGCTGGACACCGACATGGAGACACCGGTTTCGCTGTACTACAAGCTAGCCGGCGAAGAAGCGGGTTTTCTTTTGGAAAGCGCTGAAAACAATAAGGCCTTCGGGCGGTACTCTTTTATCGGCGTACAGCCGTTTGCCAAACTTACCGCCCGTAAAAAACAAACAGTGGTTGTTATGGGAGGCGAAACGGTTACCATTGATGAACCGCCGCTTACCGCCCTCAATCAGTTCATGAGCCGCTTTTCCTATCCTGTACTGACGGGCCTGCCGCCTTTCACCGGCGGTGGTGTCGGTTATTTCAGCTATGATGCCGTAGCAACCTGGGAACGGGTCCGCGGGAAAACAATACCGGAAGACATGCTGCTGGCGGAGCTGCTGTTTTGTCAAACCGTTGTTATTATGGATCACCTGACACACTCCACCACCTTGATTTATCTGGCACTGATTGAAACCGGCAAAGATCCGGCGCGCCAATACGAGGATGCGATTAGCCGCTTACAGGATATTGCCGGCAAAATACGGCAGCCACTGTTCCCGGTTCAGCCGGATGCGCCTGCTGCCGTTACAGCTGCACCGTCTGATTTGGGGGCGGGTATAAATGCAGAGCAATACATCAGTATGGTAAGTAAGGCCAAGGAATACATTGCCGCCGGCGATATTTTCCAGGTTGTCCTGTCCCAGCGCTTTCAAACCAGTTTAAACGGTATCAGCCCGTTTTCGCTGTATCGCAAATTGCGCCGCGTTAATCCTTCACCCTATATGTTTTATCTTAATTTCGGCCAGCGCCAACTGGTCGGCGCATCGCCCGAGATGCTGGTCAAAATTGCCGGCGACCGGGTTTTTACCTGCCCGATTGCCGGAACTCGTCCGAGGGGCAGGGATAGTGCTGCTGATGAGATGTTGGCCGCAGAACTGCTGGCGGACGAAAAAGAGCGGGCGGAGCATGCCATGCTGGTGGATTTGGGGCGCAATGATTTAGGACGTATCAGTTTGCCGGGAACAGTTGAAGTTACGCGCTACATGGAAGTAGAAATGTTCTCCCATGTGATGCATCTGGTCTCCGAAGTGTCAGGCAAGATTGACGCGAAAATCCGCGCGGTTGACGCGCTGGCCGCCTGTTTTCCGGCCGGTACGGTCAGCGGCGCGCCTAAGATACGGGCGATGGAGATCATTGAGGAGTTGGAGACGGTGAGCCGGGGCATTTACGCCGGGGCTGTCGGCTATCTGGATTTTGGCGGTAATATGGACACCTGTATCACAATCCGGACGATTACGGTGGAGGAGGGTCAGGCTGCCGTTCAGGCCGGGGCCGGCATTGTAGCTGATTCAGTGCCTGAGAAAGAATACCAGGAAGTAATCCACAAAGCGACAGCTCTGTTTAAAGTGATGGAAGGGGTGTAAGTGATGATCCTGCTGCTGGATAACTATGATTCCTTTACCTATAATGTTTTTCAAGCGCTGTCAAGCATGGGAGAAGAAGTACGCATTATCCGCAATGACCAAGTGACGCTGGAAGAAATTGCGGCGATGAAACTCAAGGCTATCGTTATTTCGCCGGGGCCGGGCACACCGGATGATGCCGGTATCAGTAAAGCGCTGGTAAAGCGTTTTGCCGGTCAGATTCCGATCCTGGGCATTTGTCTGGGGCACCAGGTTATCGGTGAGGTTTTCGGCGGGAGGGTAATCCGGGCGCCTAAGCCTATTCATGGCAAAGTATCATTCATTAAACACCAAGGGAAGGCTCTTTATCAGGGAGTGAGTGATCCTTTTCCCGCCGGGCGCTACCATTCGCTGATTGTAGACCAGACTGGTTTACCTGATTGCCTGGAGGTTACGGCAGCAACGTCTGACGGGCTGATTATGGGAATCCGGCATCGCGAGTTTGCGGTGGAAGGGCTGCAGTTTCACCCGGAATCGATACTGACGCCGGAGGGAAAGCAACTTCTGCGTAACTTCATTACTTCTATAAATGAACATTCTTTAAAAAGTTAACACAATTAGAAAAAATATCATGAAAACCATTGACGATGTTACACAAAAGGTAGTAATATTGTATACAATATACTATGAGTACTTAGTAATGGCATTTAATTGCCAGCAAGGTGGAAGACATTATGGAGAACGTACAAACAGTAAGCCAACTCAATACCGTTGTTTGGTTTAGCTACTTTAGCCAAAGCTTTTATTTTAGCTTTGGTTACTTTGCTTTTCCTAAAACTGAATATGAGGCAGACTATTTGGGAGATCTCGGTAATGCCGGATTGATATAAAAAATACTCGTAAAGAGATTTATATTAATACTATACGGAAGTGCAGGAAGAGGTTCTTACCAAAGAACCTCTTCCTTTTTTGCTATCGCGGTGATATTTCCAGGTTTTACAGTCCGGACTGAGTCCGGCGGCGAAAGCACCATTGCAACGCTTCGATGCTGGCGCTTAGCCTGCGCTTATGCAAGGACGCTTTCACTGCCTCTTCCAATGGCAGTGGAGAGCAGATAGGAAGGCCGCGCTAGTGGGGTTCTTGTAGGTATAAAAGTATAAATGCAGTCCGGTTATGGATGATGGTAATAATGTGCAGCAGAAATTTATGAGAATTTTAAGGAGGCAGGGCTTATGTTAGTCGTTATGAAATCAGGCACTTCCCAGGAAGAAGTGGAAAAAGTAAACAGGAGGCTGGAACAAATGGAGGTAGACATTGCGTTAATTGAGGGGGCGCAGCAAAGCGTTTTTGCCTTGGTGGGAGATACCACGAAGCTTGATTTGGAGGCAATCCAGGCCAATCAGCATGTCGAAAAAATTATCAGGGTTCAGCAGCCGTATAAATTAGCCAGCCGTACGTTCCATCCGGCGGATACGATTGTAGAGATCGGTAATTGTAAAATCGGCGGCGGCAACATAGCGGTCATAGCCGGTCCGTGTTCGGTTGAAAGCGAAGAGCAAATGGTACACACAGCCACTTTAGTTAAAGGTTATGGGGCTACCATGCTAAGGGGCGGCGCTTATAAACCGCGCACTTCTCCCTACAGTTTTCAGGGTATGGGCGAGGATGGCCTAAAGCTGCTGGTAAAGGCCCGGGAAGCGACTGGCTTGCCTTTTGTGACGGAAGTCATGGGTGTGGAAACCTTTGATGCCGTGGAGGAGAGCGCCGATCTGATTCAAATTGGCACAAGGAACATGCAAAACTACCCTCTGCTCAAAAGGGCGGGCAGAAGCACCAAGCCGATACTGCTAAAGCGCGGTTTTAGCGCCACCCTGGAAGAGTTTCTGATGTCCGCCGAGTATATCATAGCCGGCGGCAATCCCAACGTTATCTTATGTGAACGGGGCATACGCACATTTGACACGTATACCCGCAATACGCTGGATCTAAGTATTATCCCAGCGGTAAAAGAGCTCAGTCATCTGCCCATCATCGTAGATCCCAGCCATGCCTGCGGCAAATGGTCGATGGTGGAACCCCTGGCTAAAGCGTCCATGGCTGTCGGCGCCGACGGACTGATTATTGAAGTACATCATAATCCTGAAAAGGCCCTCTGCGACGGAGCGCAGTCTTTAAAACCCGAGAAGTTCGGACGTTTGATGGACGCAGTGCAAAAAATCATTGCTGCCGTATAGAACAGACGATTACCTACTAGCTTAACGGAGGGGAAAAAATGCTTGTCATCGAGAAAATCAGCCAAATCTCCGGCACTATCAGCGTGCCGGGCGATAAATCCATCTCCCACCGGGCGGTGATGCTGGCCGCCATCAGCAAGGGAAAAACCACGATTGAAGGCTTTCTGGACGGTCAGGATTGTTTAAGCACAGTAAGCTGCTTTCGCGCAATGGGTGTTCAAATTGAGCAGCAGGGGCAGCGAGTGGAAGTCGAGGGCAGAGGGCTTGCAGGACTGCAAGAACCGCAGGACATACTGGATGCCGGAAATTCAGGAACGACAATGCGCCTGCTGTCAGGTATTCTGGCAGGGCAGAATTTCTTCAGCGTTCTTACCGGTGACCAGTCACTGCGTCAGCGCCCGATGGCGCGCGTAACAGAGCCGTTGAAGCTAATGGGAGCTGTCATTGACGGCAGGCAAAGCGGACAGCTCGCGCCTTTGGGCATTCGCGGCGGCGGCTTGCAGGGTATAACCTGGGAAACTCCTGTAGCCAGCGCCCAGATCAAATCCGCCATATTACTGGCAGGATTATACGCCAGCGGCCAAACCACTGTGCAGGAGCCGGCTATATCAAGGGATCACACTGAGCGTATGCTAGCCGGCTTCGGTATTCAGGTGGAGCGGCAGGGGACAGCAGTGACAGTCCGACCAGGTATTCTGGAAGGGCAGCATATCCTGGTTCCCGGTGATATTTCCTCAGCTGCTTTCTTTATGGTTGCCGCTGCCGCCAAACCCGGCTCGCATTTGATTATCAAAAATGTAGGACTAAATCCCACCCGCACCGGCATTATCGACGTGCTGCGGCAGATGGGCGCAGATATAGAAATAGAGAACCTGCGCAGTTTCGGTGGCGAGGAGGCCGGAGATATGATTATCCGCGGCGCTTCACTTACAGGCACAGAGATTAACAGTGAAATCGTGCCGCGACTAATTGATGAAATTCCCGTCTTGGCAGTAGCGGCGGCACTGGCCGACGGCGTTACCTATATCCGGGGAGCGGGCGAACTCAAGGTTAAAGAATCAAACCGTCTGGCCGCTATTGCCAGTGAGCTGCGGAAGCTGGGAGTTCAAATTACCGAACTGTCTGACGGGCTGGAGATTCACGGGCCGAATCAGATCCGGGGCGCCGCGGTAAACAGCTATCATGATCACCGGATCGCCATGGCGCTGGCTGTTTGCGGTCTGTTCGCCGAAGGTAAAACAACCATTGCCGACAGCGGTTGCATTGATATATCCTTTCCTGGTTTCGGTGAGCTGCTGCTGCAAATTGCCAGATAGAAAACGCTGGTAAAAAAGAGGTGAATATATGAAAATAGGCTATCTTGGGCCTCCTGGATCATATAGTTATGAAGTGGCGTGCCGGTATGCAGCAAAAGCAGCCGGAGAGGTGGAATGCATAGCAATGTCCGGTTTTTCCGCTATTATTGAGGGGGTGGAGCAAGGGCAGCTGGATAACGGTATTATTCCGGTCGAAAATTCCACCCATGGGGCGGTTGCATCTGCCATGGATATGCTGGTGAATTTGCGGCGAAGCATGGTTTGCGGTGAAATGGTGCTTGATATCGAGCATTGCCTGCTCAGTTTAAACAACGGCATGGAAAATATCCAATATGTATTTTCCCATGAGCAGGCGCTCGAACAATGCCGTGGATTTTTTAGCAGCCAGTATCCTCATATTGAGTTAATCCATTGTGCCAGTACGTCGCAGGCTTGCGAACTGGCCAGGAAAAACGGCGATACTTATGGCGCGGTGGCGAGCAGGGCGGCGGCCGGGCTTTATGACTTGGCAGTGGCGGCACAAAACATCCAGGACAATGCTTTCAATCAGACCCGGTTTTTGCTTATCGGGCTGCAAAAGACGGAGCCTACCGGCCATGATAAAACGTCTATCGTGTTTGCTTTTCATGATGATTGCCCGGGGAGCTTGTTTAATGTCTTAAAAGCCTTTGCCAGCCGCCGCATTAACTTAACCCGCATTGAGTCACGCCCGGCCAAGCACATCATGGGGAAATACATTTTTTATATTGATTTCTCAGGGCATGTTGCAGATGAAATAATCACAGCTACTCTGGCCGAAATTGGCGGGCAGGTTAGCTGGCTGAAGGTACTGGGATCTTACCCGGCAGGAAATGGAAGAACAGAAGAACTGGCAGGTGATCAAACATGCTGCGTTATTTAACAGGCGGCGAATCGCATGGTCCGGCCCTAACCGGCATGATTGAAGGATTTCCCGCCAACGTGGATATTGATATTGACGCGATTAACCGGGAACTGGCGCGCCGTCAGCGCGGTCATGGCCGCGGCGGCCGCATGAAGATAGAGACAGATAAAATACGTTTTTTGTCCGGCCTAAGGGGAGGGAAAACATTAGGCAGTCCTCTGAGTTTTTTAATCGAAAATAAAGACTACGAAAATTGGAGTGCTTACATGGACCCTTGTCAGGCAGACCGGGAGACCAAAGCGGTTACTGCACCCCGTCCGGGGCATGCTGATCTGGCTGGATGCATCAAATATGGCTTTGATGATGTCCGTAATGTGCTTGAGCGCAGCAGCGCCCGGGAAACAGCCGTCCGTGTCGCTATTGGCGGCATTATCCGTCAGCTGCTTAATAACTTTGGCATTACCGCCGCATGCCATGTTATCAATATTGGTGGTATCTCAGCAAATATCGTTAACCCGTCTGCGGCTGACCTGGCAAGAGCCGAGCAATCGCCGGTCCGGGTCGTCGATTGCGGTGCAGAAAAGCAGATGATTGAACTGATTGACAGGATCCGGGAAGAGGGCGATTCTTTAGGAGGCGTATTTGAAATTGTCATTACCGGTGTACCTGTCGGCTTAGGGAGCTATGTGCAATGGGACCGGAAGCTCGACGCCCGCCTCGCCTATGCTCTCCAGAGCATCCAGGGAATTAAGGGCGTTGAATTTGGCCGGGGTTTTGACTGTGCCTCGCAAAAAGGATCGCAGGTGCACGATGAAATCTATTACAGCCAGGAAAAAGGATATTATCGCCGGACAAATAATGCCGGCGGCATTGAAGGCGGCATGTCCAATGGGCAGACGATCATTATCCGCTGCGTCATGAAGCCGATACCAACCCTGTATAAACCCTTGGAGACCGTTGACATCAGCAGCAAGCAGCCCTGTACGGCAACGGTTGAACGCAGTGATATCTGCGCCGTTCCTGCCGCCGCCGTGGTTGGCGAGGCGGTTGCACTGAGCGTCATCGGCGAGGAATTGCTGCTCAAACTTGGGGGAGATAGCCTTGAGGAGATACAGTCCCGGTGGGAACAGTGGCATGGGTAGCAGAAAATAGTTATGTAGAATGGTAGGAGATGTTATGTTGGATCTATTACGAGCAGAGATAGATGCTTGCGACACTATCTTGACAGAAACGCTGACGCGCCGGCTGATGGCGGCCGCCCGCATCGCCGCATATAAAAAGGAACAAAGCCTTGCCTTGTACCAGCCTGAGCGCGAAGCCGTCATTTTGAATAAAATCGCGGAGAACCTGGAAAGCACTCCTTATGCGAAACATATACAAGACTTTTACCGGTGTATCTTCCGCTTAAGCCGTGGTATCCAAATGAGAGAGGTGTTTCCCCACAACCTTGTTCTCATTGGCTTTATGGGCAGCGGAAAAACCACGGTAGGGCAATACCTGGCAGACCTGAGCGGGTATACGTATTATGATGTGGATACTATCATTGAGCAGCAGGCCGGCAAATCAGTTTCTGAGATTTTCAGCCGTTACGGCGAAGCTGCCTTCCGGGCATTGGAGCGGCAAACGATTGAAAGTGTGAGCAATAACGAGAATGCAGTCATCTCCTGTGGTGGCGGCTGTATTTTAGATCAGAATAATATCATTGATTTAAAGCAGAAAGGGAAATTGGTCTGGCTGATGGCGGAAGCCGAGACACTGTATGAGAGGATCAAGTATCAAGGTACCCGGCCGCTTGTTCTAAATAAAACATTTGAGGAAATTAAGGAGCTGGTCGAAAAGCGCCGGCCTCTATATAGCGGCGCCGCTGACTATCAGGTAGCGGTTGACCGTAAGCCTGTCAGCGATATTGTTGATGTCATCATAGGAATGGTTATGCGGCAAGCCTAAGGTGAGCTGTGAGCAGATAGATATAGATTGAAAAGCCTGGCATTGGTAGTGGCAGCAAAAAGGTTCTGATCCCTTATTAAGGGGTCAGAACCTTTTTGTGGAAAAGCGTAGCTCCGCTAAGCTTTAGACGGTATGTTTACACATCCTGTTAGAATTTGTAATTAACCGTAGTACGGAGAGACTTGTGATTTTTGCTGCCAGGTACGGGGCCAACTGCTGGATCGATTTTCTTCATGTCACCGTAGTACAAGGCAAACGATGTTGTTTTATCAAATGTATGTCCAAAACCGTACCACATGCCTTCTCTATTATGGTCATAGGTTGTGGTGGACATTCCATCGTGGATGTTGGCGAATTTTTCTACACTCGAGTAGCAGGTCCACAAGAAGTTCTTCTTGTCGAGACTATAGTTAAGACCTAATACATAAGCGGTATTGTCTGTATCAAGATTGGACTTGGCATACTCAGCATAACCGTCCAGTTTGCTGTTGAACGTATAGGCAACATTTACATCCCAGAAGTTAGCGTCTGGAGTAACGTCCCCGCCATTACCTTTGTTATATTTAGCTAAAGTAGCGCCAAGGGTGAGGTTTTTGCTGGGCTTGTAAGAAGCGGCGAGTGCATACAGTTTGGAATCATCTTCATTATATTGATCAAGCTGCAGGGCAACGGCGGAGATATTGGTTACACCGCTTTTGCCGGTGACAGTGACGCCGTCGGCAAAGATATGGCGGCCAATACCGTAGGTGCTGTCATAGATAAGCCCATTGGCGCCGATGAAAGCATCCTGGCGGCCGACTTTGTAGTTCCAGCCGGCATTTTTAACTTCTACGCCGAACTGATCAAAGAAGCCGACAGCACTAGTATCACTCCATGATTGTCCAGGAAAACCGTTAAAACTGCGGGCTGTTTGCGCAGCTGATCCGCCAAGTTTTTCGGCGCTGATCCGGAAATACAAATTCATGTTCTTGGCAATAGCGTCAGCATGACCGTTCAATACGAATTTCAATCTGTTTTCATCGCTGCTTACACCATCTACTTGGTTGAAGCGGTGCTGGTACTGGATTTTTCCGTCGAATTCAGGCTGAGCAGCAAATACGCTGCCAGCTGTAGTGAGCAAGAAGCTGGCTGCAAGAGCAGCAACAAGAGCTTTTTTCATTTGCTTTTTCTCCCTTGGATTAAAAATTTTTTTATGTCAGGATACGGTCAGGGTGATAGAAATAACCGCTGCACGGCATTTCTCATATATGTTGAATGAGCTTTTGGACAGACGAACCCCCTCTATTAGCACCCTGATAATAGAACCTATAAAGACAATTATTAGCGGAGCATGACACCAACCATCGGGACGCTAGCGACAATCCGCCCAATGAATGGGATGCCCATAAATACAGTTGCTTGTAGAATGGACCGTTAATCTGTTCCAGATAACTGACTGCAACAAAGCGATACTGCGTTCCTCCCCTCTGATTAGTTATTACTCAAAAATACGCTCCCGGGAAGCGTACTATAAGCCCAAATCGTTAGAAAAGTTCGATAATTCACATTCAACTAAAGTATAGAAATCTATCACATCTTTGTAAAATATCTGCTGGTTATACCGGGTATAAGAACAAACATAATGCAATCATCGTTTTTGACGTGAGATAAGAATAAATCAAAATACAAGAAACGACGGGGATGAGTTCCGGCGTTTCTTGTATTTGTATTGAAAAACAGAAGGGTACTTTTTCTTTATACCGGGTATAATCACAGCGTCTTTTACTAAATATGTGTGAATTTTTATAATAGGAATGAAATGCAATAAGCGATAGGCAATGTATATAGACAAGCAACCCTCTTACATTCATAGAGGGTTGTTCGTCTTGTTTAGAGGATAAGGGGTTGGCACATAAACACGTTTATCATTTCAATTTATATGGGGGAGTATTGATATGAAAAGTATCCGGACAGTCTTGATTGCAATTATTGCTGCAGCTACAATTCTAATTTTCGGTGTGCAAGCTTACTTTACTACGTCACAATTTGATGCTTTTGCTTATGAACAGTTAAGTACTAATCTTGTATATCAGGCTGAAAAAGAAGCTAGCCAATTATACGCTCCTATTAGAGATAATGGTAACAGTGCGGCTAGTCTGGCAACCCTCCTTGGTGCCATGCCGCACTATGATGAGGCCGCCGCATTCCAGTATACAAAACAAATGGTCGTTAGAACAGAAATATCCGCCGGATCAGCCATTGCTCTGGAGCCAGGTATTGCAGCACCGGATTCCAAGTATTATCAAGCGTATCTATACCGGGACAAAAATAAAGATGCTGTGATCGACTGGAGTTATAACGGAGCTCAATATTTAAATAAGGCTTGGTATCGACAGGGACTTACCACTGCTAAGATCTTTGAAGTTTCGCAGCCCTACCAGGATGATACACCCAATAAAAAACTATGGATAAGTATTGTATCACCCATTATTAGGGACGGAAAACGTATTGGCGTGGCGACATCCGATATGCTGGCAGATAATTTGCGTGAATATGTCACTCATTTGCAAGTGGGAAAAACAGGTAGTGGATATCTGGTTACGGCAGACGGAGCCTACATAGGAAAAGATAGTGACGCGAAAAAAGATCTTACTGCTAAGATTATTGAGGAAACCGATCCGGAGATAAAAAATGCCGGTCATACGATTATTAAGGCAGATAAGCCGGGAGTAATCAGACTAAAATCGTCCCGGCAGTTTGTGGCCTATGCTCCGGTGGGCGAAACGGGCATCAAACTTATTCTGTCATATCCTGAAGAAGAAATAATATCGGTGCTAAATAAAGTTTTCTATACGATTGCCGCCGGGTTTATCATATCGATCCTCTTATTTATTTTCGCATTAAGTTTTGTAATCAATCGACGTATTGTAACTCCTCTGGCATATCTGTCCCAGGCTGCTAATGAAGTGGCATGTGGCAATATAGCAATATTTAAGATGGAGTATGCTTATCAAGATGAAATAGGAAAGATGATTGAGTCATTTACGGTAATGACGGAAAGCCTGCGAAGCATGGTAATGCAAGTAAAGAAGGCGACTGAACAAATAGCCTCCACCAGTGAAGAACTGTACGCTACTT
>Ga0366772_1037_pt1 | contig 23721 bp, 22 predicted proteins | sample BONcelN113001C11_FD_207089 | JGI IMG/M metagenome (GOLD analysis project Ga0366772, IMG submission 207089) | Enriched cells from coal bed in the Powder River Basin, Montana, United States - BONCAT cells N11 rep2 HSBNCT.N11.300.1.C11 ...
AACAGCAATTGACCTATAGGGCCAGCGTTTTATTATATAGGAAGGTGCCTGTAAACAACTTGGCAGATAACCGTAACACCACGCAAGCAGCGTATAATACATTAATCCTGCAGCTAATCCAATAGGAGGCAGATAAACCTGCAAACTGTCAATAGCTGCAAGTGCTTTATTTAGCTGAACTGCCACGCCAATACCCAAGCTGCAAAGAACAAGCAATATTTTAGCTGCTAACGGCAGTACCAGACCACTAACACAGGCCAATAAGCCAATAATAATAATTAACTCAATGACTGGAACAACAATGATATTGGCAATAAAAGAAGTAATGGAAAAACTATGAAAATACCAGGCCAAGAAGGGAATAATACCTGCTTGTGCGGCAATTGTCACCGCTATTGCCGCTGCCAGCCACCGGGGCAAAAAATCCAGTTTCTGAACGGTCTTGGTATATAAGAAGACTAAACCAGCCGTTGCACCAAAAGAAAGCTGAAAGCTGATATCATATAACAAGGCTGGCTGCCAGGCAAGTATAACTAAAGCTGCCACAGCTAATGAACTTGGCCCGTATTTATCCCTACCCAAAACAAGCGCACTAAGTCCGATAATTCCCATAATGGCAGATCGGATAACCGGAGGACTTAAGCCGGCTAAGCAAGCTAAGCAAGCATAAAAAACAATAACACCGGCAGCTAACACCGCCGTTATTTTAGAATCTAAGCGGCAGCTTTCTCCTAACCATAACATAACTGCCGCCACCAGAGCAATATGCGAGCCCGATACTGACAATATATGAATGATACCGGTTGCGGAAAAATCGCGCAACACCTGAGCATCAATATTATCATAACCGCCGCCAAACAAGACTCCATTAAGTATCGCCGCATCACCATATGCCATAGTTTGTAAAAAGAATTCGTTAAGCTGACTGCGCCACTGGACAAGTAGTTTTTTTCCCGCAGTTTCCGTACCGGGAACAACGTGCAGGCTATCACCACTGATATTCATGCGGGCAGTGATGCCCTGCCGGTTTAATGCAGCCACCGTATCAATAGCACCGGGATTGTTATACCCGTGTAAACCGGCTAACTCCCCTGTAATTTGCACATAGTCGTCATAGCTGCCGGCCGGTTTATCTGTACCTTGCCGTGCAGTGACAATGATCTTACCACTGCTTTTAAAAAGCTGCCCAGTAGTTTGCAGCTTATCTACTGCCACGACATATCGAATCTTCTTTTCTCCGATGAGCTGGGTAACTTTCGGTACTTCTGCTATTTTACCAGTCAAAAAAACCTTTTGACCAATAAAATTGCTGCTGTCTGTCAGTGGCAGCCAATCATCCTGAATAAATCTAACCATTCCTAACAAGAAAAAAAGCATTGTCAAACAAATGACTGTTCGCTTGCTATTGACCTTGAAATAAAAAATTACTGCTCCAAATAGGATAGCTGACAATACATATAAATAACCAAGGCTCCAGGAGTAGACACCCGCTAAACCAATTCCTAACATAAAAACTGCCGTAAACAAAGGAAGTGAAATTTCCATAATTTAGAGGGAAATCTTACTGACTAACTGCTTGTATTTTGCGTCACCGATCCCTGGAACCTTCTTTAATTCTTCCAATTCACTAAAGGTTCCATTCGTTTGCCGATACTCAACAATTCGTTCAGCCAGAGCCGGCCCGATACCCGGCAGCTTGTCCAATTCATTTTTATCAGCTCTATTGATACTAATCTTCTCACTATTTGCCCCTGCATTGCCAGTAGGTTTTATCGCCGATAATACAATTGGAACAGAAATATGGAGGCCATCTTTTACTACCTGTGCCATATTGATACGGTTAGCATCAGCATTGGGTGTCAGCCCGCCGGCCAGATTGACCACATCCAACACCCGTAAGCCGGCTTGCACTTCATATACTCCCGGTTTATTGATACCGCCACTAATATAAATCATAACTTTATCTGTTTTGACCGAAGCAACTGCAACATTTCCCATTGTGCCGGAACTGACTATTTTCGTTGTTGCTGTTATCGTATTTTTCTGCCACCAGCTATATAGACCCGTTCCCGCAATGACCAGAGCTATCAGTAGCCCAACGATAACCTTTCCCTTCGCCCCTTCCACTGACTTCACCCGCCCAAAAGCTATTTCCTCCTTTTTTCTCCAATATTATCCAAAATCCTCTATTAACGAGTCATCATAGAATAGATTTAGCTTTCATATATAAGCAGCCAACGGGCAAAATAATATGATAAAATAGGGTTTATAAAAACATATAGGATGGTGGCATCATGAATAATGCCGAGTTAGAAAAATATGCACTTCTCGTGGTTAAGACAGGTATCAACCTGCAGAAAGATCAAACGCTAGTGATCTCTTCACCTATTGAGTGCGCTCCTTTTACCCGATTGGTAGCCGAAGCGGCATACTCGTCTGGAGCCCGTGATGTGGTGCTAAACTGGGTTGATGAGCTTTCCTCCAAAATTCGTTTCCTTCATGCTCCAGATGAGGTTTTTGATGAATTTCCTGAGTGGCGCAAAGAATTCTATCTGTCCTACCTTCGTGGCGGAGCAGCTTTTGTCAGTATTTCGGCTGCCGATCCAGAACTGCTGAAGGATGTTAATCCCGAAAAAATTATTAGAGCCCAAAAGGCAAGCAATACTGCGCTAAAGGAATACCGGGAAAAAATTATGAGCCATGAAAACTCGTGGTGCGTTGTTTCCGTTCCTACTGTCCCCTGGGCAAAGAAGGTATTTCCTGATGTATCAGAAGAGCAAGCTGTAAAATTACTATGGGACGCTATTTTAACGGCAGTAAGGGTACCGTCCGCAGACCCCATAAAAGAGTGGGATGAACATAAAGCCAGACTTAAAGAACGGCGTGATTTTTTAAACGCTAGCAACTTTAAATACTTACATTATAAAAACGATTTGGGGACTGACCTCACGATAGAATTACCGGACGGTCATATCTGGATGGGCGGTTCCAAGAACAATGCCAAAGGCATTGATTTTGTCGCTAATATACCTACCGAAGAAGTATTCACCTTACCCAAGAAAACCGGGATAAACGGTACTGTTTTTAGTTCGAAGCCACTAGTCTATAACGGAAACTTAATAGAGAATTTCAAGTTAACCTTCAAAGATGGAAAGGTCGTCGAATATCGAGCTGAACAAGGCCAGGAAATATTAAAGAAATTAATAGAAACAGATGAAGGCTCCTCTTATCTCGGCGAAGTGGCTTTAGTTCCCTATGACTCTCCCATTTCCAACGCTAAGATTCTTTTTTATAATACATTATTTGATGAAAATGCTTCGTGTCACCTGGCATTTGGCAAGGCTTATCCTACTTGCATCAAAAATGGTGGAACTTTATCTAAAGAAGCATTAGAAGAGCGGGGAGTAAACGATTCACTGGTCCACGTAGACTTTATGATCGGTACCAAGGATCTCACAATTACAGGCATCACTCCAAGCGGTGAACGTATCCCTGTATTTGTTAATGGAAACTTCGCTTAAATTCAGCTTTTATAGCAACAAAAAAACCAGGCTAAGGCCTGGTTTTTTGTTATTGTATCAGAATTTATAAGTTTTCAGAGCTTGAGAAGCTAGGCGAATCAAAGGATGACGGTTCTGTTCTTTTGTCTTGATACAAAAGAACCAAAAAATCAAGACCTGTACGGAAATGGCCTTGGAAGCAGACCTCCCTTGCTAAAATTCCGAAAACTCGCTGCGCTCAGACAGTCGGAATTTTTTTACGCAAGGAAGGCCTGCTTCCACCCTGCGGGACGGCGATTTCCGTAAGGGTCGCAAGATACGAAAAGAAGGAACGGATATCTTCGTTTTCCCTCGGTCGTCCTTGCTCTTTGTTCTTAGTGGCCATTTCTGGAAAAAAGACGGTCCGTAGGATGGAAATACCGTCAGCTTACGTAAAGAAATCCATTTGTTTGAGCGTAGCGAGTTTCATGGATTTTAGTAAGGTGACGGTATTTCCAAGTCTTTTTGGAAGACCAGGCCTAGCATTTGCATAATAGGAAGTTACCGCTTTGCTTGTAACTAAGCGATTCGTATGGCTGCATAGCAGCCAACTCTCTGCTTATGTTGCGATGACAAAAGTACAAACCGTGCTTTTTCTATTGAGGCTACCAAGCCTTATAGATTAAAGCTAAAGCATTGTAGCCAAGAGGATAGTTAGCCGAGAGAGGACTGCGTTAGCGGTTTTACTTATTTTACCACGATATTAACAAGCTTTTGCGGCACACAAATAACTTTTACGATTTGTTTATCCTCGATTAATGCTTTCACTTTATCTTGCTCCAGCGCTTTTTTCTCTAGTTCAACTGCATCTATTCCCACCGGAATAAGCAGTTTATCCCGCACCTTGCCATTAATTTGAAGAACAATTTCTACTTCCTCTACCTTAATAGCCTCTGCATCGAAAACGGGCCACTGTTGTTTGTGGACACTGCCTTCGCCGATTGTCTCATGCCACAGTTCTTCTGCAATGTGAGGGGCAAAAGGAGCTAGCAGCTTAAGCAAGCTGGAAATTACCTCACGCACTAGTGCGGCGCTGATTGGTTGTTGCTGTTCTTTAAAAGCATACATGGCATTGACAAGTTCCATGATGGCACTAATGGCTGTATTAAAGTTGAAACGGTCACCGATATCTTCTGTTACCTTTTTGATCGAGGCATGTAATGCCCGTCGCAGCTCACGCTCGGGCTTACTTAACTCGCCTTGTTCAGTGCTCGCTGTTTCCTCGATCATTAGCGGTGCATAATGATCGACGATGCGCCACAGCCTGTTAAGAAACCGGAATGCGCCTTCAATGCCTTGATCGCTCCACTCCAAATCCCGTTCCGGCGGCGCAGCAAAGAGGATAAATAATCGAGCCGTATCAGCACCATATTTACCGACAATCTCTTCAGGTGAAACTACATTTCCCTTGGACTTGGACATTTTCGCACCATCTTTAATGACCATTCCCTGGGTAAGAAGATTCTTGAAAGGCTCATTAACATTTACTAACCCGGCATCTTTTAGTACTTTGGTAAAAAACCGCGAATATAATAGATGTAGTATTGCGTGCTCAATACCGCCAATATATTGATCCACAGGCATCCAGTAATTGGCTTTAGCAGCATCAAAGGCTTCCGTCAGACTTTGAGGGCTGGTATAGCGCAGGTAATACCACGAAGAGTCAATAAAGGTATCCATCGTATCTGTTTCACGACGCGCTTTACCGCCGCATTTTGGGCAAGAGCAGTTTACAAACTCTTCAACTTGGGCAAGCGGTGATACAGAACCGGAAGTGAAATCCACATTCTCCGGTAACTTCACTGGTAAATCTTTATGCGGTACAGGTACAATTCCACACTGATCACAATAAATCATCGGGATCGGTGCACCCCAATAGCGTTGTCTCGATACCAACCAGTCCCGCAAACGGTAATTAACCCGCCTTTTACCAATACCTTTTTGCTCTAGCCACTCTGCTATCTTCAGCTTTCCCTGTTCATTATCAAGACCAGTGAATTCACCGGAATCAACCATTACTCCGGGACCATCATAAGCACCGGTCATTTGATCCAGTTCTAACGCTCTGTCACGAGGCTGAATAACTAGTTTTTTTACTAATCCGTATTTAGTGGCAAACTGCCAGTCCCGTTCATCATGAGCCGGTACTCCCATAACAGCACCAGTACCATACTCAACCAGCACGTAATTAGCTACCCAGATAGGAACCTCAGCACCGGTAAACGGATATATTGCATAAGTGCCGGTAAACATCCCTTCTTTTTCAGTTTCCGTTGAAGTGCGGCTAACTTCACTCATATTGCGGATTCTTTCCACAAATTGACGTACAGCTGCTTCTGTTGATTTTCCGGCAATCAGCTTTTCAACTAAACGATGTTCAGGCGCAAGCACCAGATAAGTAACACCAAAAGCAGTATCATGACGGGTAGTATAGACAGAGATTTCCTCTTGTAGCTCAGGTATAGCAAATTTAAACTCTGCGCCTTCGCTGCGGCCTATCCAGTTCTCCTGCATCGTTTTTACCCGCTCGGGCCATCCCTTGAGTTCACTTAAATCAGACAATAACCGGTCTGCATAATCGGTAATCTTAAAAAACCACTGTTCAAGCTCTTTTTTTATCACTACTGAATCACAGCGCCAGCATTGGCCGTTCACTACTTGCTCATTTGCTAAAACAGTGTTGCATTCATTGCACCAATTAACGGCTGCTTTTTTCTTGTATGCCAGGCCTCTCTCATAAAAGAGTTGAAAAAGCCATTGCGTCCATTTATAGTAGTCCGGGTGACAAGTAGCTACTTCTCTGTCCCAGTCATAGGAAAGACCGAGCTGCTGCTGCTGTCGGCGCATATTGGCAATATTATCCCAGGTCCAACTGGCTGGATGGATGCCGTGTTTAATAGCTGCATTTTCTGCAGGCATACCAAAGGCATCCCAGCCCATGGGATGCAGTACATTATAGCCCTGCATGGACTTAAAACGAGCCACTACATCACCAATGGAATAATTACGCACATGTCCCATATGAAGATTTCCTGATGGATAGGGAAACATTTCGAGAACATAATACTCTGGACGCTGACGATTTACTTCAGTGCCAAAAGCTTTCGCATCAGACCAATGCTGTTGCCACTTAGTTTCAATTTCGTGAGGTGTATACTTTTCTTTCATGAAGGACCTCCTAAGGCTTTTTTGCGTAAAAACAAAAATCGTCCACGGCTTCTAGCCAGGGACGATTTACTCGCGGTACCACCCTGATTGATGGGCTTCCCCATCCACTCACTACCGTTAACGCCGGTAACACGTAGACTGCTAATGGTATTTCGCAGTCGCTCCTTCACAGCGAGTTCAGCTTAACACGGTTTGGCTCGCAGCAACCGCCAACTTTCTGCACCTGCTTTCAAAACTTACTATTCTGTGTCATTGGATTATTGATTACCATTATATAGTAGCAAAAATGGAATGTCAACTTTAGCCTATTCTTAGTCTTTACTAGTTCTAACATGAAAATATAGGAAATACAATAGTTTCTAGGAGGTGAATTATGTATAAGCTGATTATTGGCAATGTCCGCATAACGGTACTGAATGACGATATCAAACGGGAAGAAGCAACCTCTGCCGCCAAAAAGGCCATCGCCGCTGCCAGTCAAAGAAGCAAACTGCTTAGCCATGTTGAAATTAATTCTGGTCCCAACGGGCTGGACGTTACCACAACAGAAAAAATTGGAGCAAAGGTAACCAGAAAAACGATAAAACAAAGTATGCTTGATGGTATTTATGCATCTGCCAGAGAAAAATTTTTCCCTACCAGCGCCTTCAGCCAAAAAGACAACTGGTTTGATGGTGATACCGGGCAAGAATGGTCCGGTGAAGCTGTTCGGGTAGCCCGTGAGGAAGTATTAAAAGACTTAGAGAATTGGATAAAGTCGGCAAAATAAAGTAATGGCCTGAACATCAACAGTTCAGGCCATTACTTATGTATGACACCTATATGGTATTTCCTGGAAATAAATTATTTTTTAGCCTTTTTAGCTCTATGATCAATTTTAGCAGAAGCCGGTTTTAATGCTGCTTTGAGTATATCCCATATCTCTTCAGTTTCAAAATCCTTTCGCCATGAGGCAACTCCAGCTAAACCATATTTATGAACCAATTCAGCTTTGAGCTTTATGGACGCTCCATCTTCGAGCCAGATTCGGTATCGTTTATCTTCTTTAGCATATTCAGCATAAAATTGACCTTTGTCCTCTAACCAAACCGGTTTTGCATGGTTATCAGTTATCTTTTGCTCTGCCTGTGCCATAGACAGCGTCCTTGACTGTACTTTGACACTCCCCTCTTTGACTGTTTCTTCCCATTCACGGGTATAAAAGGGGATACCCATAATTAACTTTTCTTTGGGAACCTCAACCAACGTTGCTGCAAGCCCTTTGTCAACCCACCCCAAAGATGCTACCGAACCGCTTACCGGACTTAAGCGCGAATGCTCATCATAAGCCATAACCATAACAAAGTCGGCAATTCGGCCAAGCTCTCGCCGGTCATAGCAGCGTGACCAAAAAGAGGAGCTAGAGGGTAGAGTAATATCAATCGATAACGTAACATTTTGTTCTCGCAAAACAGTTGCCAGTTGCTGCACGAAAAAAGTTAACTTCTCTTTATCCTCCTCATAGACATTCTCAAAATCAAGATTTATGCCATCCAGGTTATATAAACTAACATAAAGAGCAACCTGCCTAATAATATTTTGCTGCGCTTTTTCATTTTGCAATATTTTTTTTGTCAATTCCCGGTCAAAGCCATTGGATAATAAGGCCCACACCTTATATTTTTTTTCATGAGCATCGGCAACATAGCGTTCATCTGCTTTATTAAGCACCAGACCTTCTTCATTTACTACTGTGAACCAAGTTGGCGAAAGGACATCCAGTCCGTCAATACTGCGCTCATTTCCCAAATTCCGTGATTCACCGCCAACATGATCCCACACTATATTTATTTTGCCTGTGAACGCAGCCTTTTGCCTCGGTTTATTGATTTGAAAAGCTGAATAACCAAGACTGGATTCTGGAATCAATTCAACCGATCGCTCTTCATTGCGCGGTTTCGCCGTTATTCCTAAAACCCTATCTAAATTAAACATGTTCAGATAGGGTTTCCCATTGATGATCTTTAAGGGAAAATTAAGTACTATCCCCTGTTTAAGAACACTGTCTAGATTTTCTGTTTCCAACTGAAATCTTGGTGTATCAATGGTCACATAGGCTCGCTTTTCTGCTAAATCTACCCGGATTTGTTCATCGGAATACCATTTTATCATTTCTACCGGAAGCCATGTTTCGCCCCGCTCCACAAACGCTTTAGCCCCTGTTTCAACTTTGCCGCCCCATGCATCCGTCACAAAGACTTCGCTTTCCAGCCACTGTGCCCCGGAGACAACGGGGGTAAATAAAAAAAATATCCCAAAGAAACTTAGTACTAACAGGCTACGCATAACGTCCTCCGTCTCTTTTGTGTACCTACTATATTACATAACAATTTTATCTATATTCGTGCATTACGATGGGATTCCTTTCCCGCAGCTACTCATCATCGCGGGTATTGAGTGATACAACAGGATAAGAGCCAAAACTTTTAAACCATATACTTTTTTTCCTTACTGCTTTAACTGCTTCATGGACGCACTGTTCCTGTAAGCTGCCCTCCATGTCAAGGAAAAAAATATATGCTCCCATACGAGTACGAGCAGGCCGGGACTCAATTCGTGTTAAATTTACGTTGCGCATTGCGAATTCTTGTAAAACCTCACATAAACTTCCTGGTTTTTGACCATCAATCTGGCACACAATAGACGTTTTATGTCTTTCTTTCGGCAGTACTGCCTGTTCACGTCCTAATACAATGAACCGGGTACTATTATAAGAGTTATCCTGAATACCTGCTGCAGCTATATCTAATCCATACAGCTCAGCTGCCCGTAAACTGCCGATAGCAGCATAATGATATGCTCCACTGGCAACACAACAAGCGGCTTCAGCAGTACTCTCAACCGCCTTTAATACGGCATCGGGATACGTCTGCATAATATAACTGCGGCATTGAGCCAACGCCTGCCAGTGAGATAAAATAACCTCGATATTCCCATTTTGTGGCTTTACCAGCAAGTTATGCTTGATAAACTGTGTAGTTTCCTGGATAATAAATAAATTTTCCACAAGTGCCAATGTATCTAAGGTGATAGTAACCGATCCTTCAAGGGAGTTTTCAATAGGCACTACACATTCATCACAATCACCATTTACAACTGCCATAATAGCAGCATTAATACTTGCATAAGGAGTAAACCGGGCTCTATTTCCTATATTAATTTGATAGGCAACGTCCTCACTATAGGTGCCCTGTGGGCCTAGATAAGCAACTACCTTTTCTTTATCACATTTCATGTTCGCCAACATTGCATCATTCCTCCTTATAATGGGATAAAAAAAACTTCCCGTCCTCGAAAGGACGGGAAGATGTTTCCCGTGGTACCACCTTAATTGTTCGCCAAAAGCGAACCGCTTGCCTAGAGTACGGGCAAATGAGCCGATACTCCCCTTCATTTAACGGCAAAGGGTCTCCGGCGCCACCTACAGTCTGCCCTATGACAAATTTCAGCACGCAACTCCAAGGCGAACTTCAGCTTAACTCTTGTACCGGGCTCTCATCCTTCCCCGGTTCTCTGTAACAATAGCATTCGCCTACTCTTCCTCTTCATCGTCATTACTCTTCTTTTTTAGTTATTGTTGTTACTGTAACACAAGGTGCAAACTGATGCAAGAGGGATTTTCACAAATCGCACTTTCATCAACTACTTATTTCTGCCAACCTGAATCATAGCAGTAAAATCGTCTACAATTTTAGGATCAAACTGACGTCCTTTTTCTAGTTTTAAAATAGCGATAGCACTTTCAACATCACGCCGTCCTAGAATTGATCTCCCTGTAGTCATAGCATCAAAGGCATCAATTACTGCGACTATTCGCGCTCCCAATGGAATGTCTTCCCCTTCTAACCCATCGGGATATCCCCGTCCATCATATCTTTCATGATGATGGCGTACTATCTGTGCCGCATCCCGCAAACCACGGACATTCTCAGCAATTTCAGCCCCAATACTGGCATGTGTTCTGATAATTTCATAATTCAAATCAGTCAGCTCCGCCTGGTTTATTACGTCTGCAGGAATAGTAGCTTTGCCAATATCATGAATTAATGCTGCTTTCGTAATAACTTCAACCTCTGCCTGTGACATTCCAAGAGTTTTAGACAGATCATGTGCTAAATTACTGACTGTTGCTGAATGGCCCTGACCAAAAGGATCTTTTAATTCAAACATGTTAACCATTACTTTAACTACTTCGAGATAATCAGCTTCACGTTGGGCAAAGGCCTGCCCTTCTTCTGTCCGGTCACTTATCAGGTTTAATATATGCACAAGCTGACTCTGGTGAACAGGAATAAAGTGGCTCTTCATCTGTTTTATACCTGTCAGAGTAGTAATTGGATAGGAGAAAGTCTCGCCAATCCCGGTAGCTAAAACCCTCTCTAGTGCAGCATCATGGAGCTGTCCGGAACAATAAGCTTGCAAGCGGGCATATTCCCTATTAAAAATCGTCCTATGCCCTTGTTGGTTATAACTAGCGATACCATCGGGAATACTCTGCCATATAGTATCATACAGTTTCAATTCTTCCCGGATCTTACGCAGCCAATGCTGACTAAATCCAACATAGAGTACCATAAGCATTACCAGCACAAGGCGAAGGATGTGGTTAGCCAGCACTTTACTGTCAATTATTAATTCGATAACCACCCCAAATACCTGCACAATTGCCAGTGCTACAACAATTATTACTAATGGGCGTTCAACGTATTTCATGAGTTAATCACCTCTCTTCACCCATTATGCTACTATATATTATGTCGCGTTAGTGAGCTCTGCTACTTCTCATTACCTTTTATTGCATGTTTAATGCAAATCTTCTATAATGTAAAAAAGACTTGGCTTATCCAAGTCCTTAGTATCCGGTATCCGTTCATGTTTATCGTAAATAGACCTCACGCCATAGAGGTAACAGAAAGAGGCGTACATATGCCAGAATCGCAAGTTCGCACTGAAATTTTGAGCCGCCTTCGTAATGTAAGAGGCCACATAGCTGGTATCGAAAGAATGGTTGATGAACAGCAAGACTGCAGTAATATTTTGGTTCAAATATCTGCTGTCCGGTCTTCTGTTGAAAAAATCGGCATTACTTTGCTCGAGAACAATGCAATGGAATGTGTGCTGAATAATAAGCATTCCACACCGGAGGACCAGAAGAACTTAGAACAGGTTGTTAAGCAAATGCTTACTTTTCTGAAGCGATAACAGCCACCCGCATCCCGGGTGGCTGTTATCGTTTAAAAAGGTAAGAGACTCCAAAAAAGGCCTAATCCTCTCTGCAGCAAATCAAAATAGATGAATATGCCTGCGACAATTAATACGATTGCCGCCCCTCGCTGAATAACGGGCAAATAACGAAAGAAGCTACCAAGACGGTCTAAATAATGATGCATAAAAAAGGCAATAACAAAAAAAGGAACCGTAAAGCCCATTGCATAAATAAATAATAAAAACGCGCCTTCCCCCATCGTGCTGCTTGTTCCAGCGTACACTAATATAGATGCCAATATAGGTCCGGTGCACGGAGTCCAGCCTGCAGTAAAGGCGACTCCCAAAACGAAAGCACCCAATGGTCCCTGGAAAGTATTCTTTAATAAAGGACGATATTCGCGATGCAAAAAGGAACCCGGAAATAAGCCAATTATCTGTATTCCCATCAGGATCATAAAAACAGCGCCAAACTTGCGGATTACTTCCTGGTAGTCAAAAAAGACCTGGCAAAAAAAAGATGCTGTAGCACCCATGGCTACAAAAACAAGTGTAAAACCGCTAAGGAAAAAAAAAGAATTGATTAAAAATCGCCACTTATTAGGTGCTTGGCTATCTGTACCAGCTAAAAACGCCGTATAAGTAGGCAGTATAGGCAATACACAAGGAGATAAAAAGGACAAGATACCTGCACCAAATGCACCGAACAGCGATATAGTGCCTTCCATTTCGCATCCCTCCTTATAATCCTTTCAGCACCTCTTCCAATTCGCTCATTGTCATAGCACCCGATTTACGGTATGTAATTAACCCTTCTTCATCAATGACAATAGTTGTCGGTATGGCACTAATCCGGAAGTGTTTGGCAACTGTACCATCGCTGTCTAACAGCGTGGGCATAGTATAATTGTTTTGTTTCAAAAATTCGCTTACTGTACTACTGGGTTCTTGTATATTAACAGCATAAAACAACAGTGACTGATGATATTTCCGGGCAAATTGGTTCAATTCCGGCATTTCCTCCCGGCATGGTGGGCACCAGGTGGCCCAGAAATTAATCACAGTTATTTTCCCAGACTGGCCAACGGTAATTTGCTTACCTTCTAAATCGGGTAACGTGAAACCAGCAACCCGTTTTCCCACTATTACACCGTTCTCAGCAACAGCTTTTGGCCCTTTTTTTACCGGGCCAGTATCGGCGCCAATATACCATAAGCCTGCGACAGCAACGATAAGCAACATTGCAATAAGTAAGAAACGCTTACGCACTCTATAATACCCCCTATAAACTCTATTCTCGAGTTTATTCGCTAGCATTAGGTTAAATTCCTATACAATTTAAATTTACCCGCCGCCCATCCTTTGGTAAACTATAACTAACCAGTTAATAACAGGAGGTTTTTATGCACCAGTATCTTTTCTTTATCGGCGACTTTCCTATAAGAGCCTATGGACTTATTCTCAGCCTGGCCATCATTTTGGCCACTGGTACGGCCTATTTTCTTGCCAGGCAAGATGGCCGCTGGCATCAACATATACCAGACATGGGAATATACTGTGGACTAGGCGGTATTATCGGCGCCCGTTTGTGGGACGTATTCTTTTTTGACTGGCATTATTACCAAGACCATCTATTGGAAATTCCCTTTGTCTGGCAAGGAGGCATGGCTATCCAAGGCGGGGTTTTGCTAGGCACTATTGTCGGTTATATTTACACGAAACGACATGGAATAGATACCTGGGCTTTTGCTGACATTGTAGCTGCTCCTGCAGTTATTATGGGACAAGCCATCGGCCGTATGGCCAATCTTATGAATGGCGATGCCTTTGGTCATCCCACAGGCGGTAGTTTTGGCATTTTATATCCCTCTAGCACATTGGCCTATCAGACCTACGGCAACCAGCCTTTATGGCCGGCGGAAATCTGGGAAGGTCAGATCGATATTATCATTTTTGTCCTTTTACTCCTATTCCGTACAACAAACCACGCAAAAGGACAGGTATTCATCCTTTACGCCATTTTATACTCAACAGCCCGTTTTTTTCTTGAATATTTACGAGGTGATTATACAACGCTGCTCTGGGGACTTAAATCAGCCCAGTTAACCAGTCTGGCCGTCATTGTAGTGGGGCTTACATTATTTATCTGGGCTGGCCGGCAAAAGAAGCTGCCCAAAAGCAGCAAATAACTCAGGCAGACTTCTCGATCGCTAACTGACCAATTGATAGCAGCTGCGCCAAAGCTTCTACTACCGTGGCATCAAACTGAGTTCCTGAACACCGCTTAACTTCATTCACCGCTTCAACGGAAGAAATGCATATCCGATACGGACGCTGACTGGTCATGGCATCGTATGAGTCAGCTACTGCAACTATACGGGCTTCGATGGGAATTTCTTCCCCACGTAACCCATCGGGATACCCCTTACCATCCATTCGTTCATGATGAGAACGAACAATAGCGGCAATAGGATGAAGAATACGAACTTTGCGAACAATAGTATAGCCAATCATCGAATGAGTTTTAATTATAGCATATTCCTCGTCCGTCAATCTGCCCGGCTTACGAAGCACAGCATCGGGAATACCAATCTTGCCTACATCATGCAGATGAGCTCCAATATGAAGAATAGATTGCTGGTCAGATGTCAAACCCATCGTCTTAGCAATGGCCATAGCCAAATGAGCTACCCGCTCTGAATGGCCATGCGTATATGGATCTTTAGCGTCTACAGCAGTAGACAGGGCATCTACGATCTCGTGCAAATCATCAACAGTAAAAGCTTGTATATTCATAAAAGTCCCATCCTTGTCCAATAGGGCTATTGAAAGTAATTCTCAATAAATATTATAACCGAATTCCAGTTTACTGCCAATACTTACCTGCGTGAAAATATCTAAGGACAATAAACAACAAGCCGGCCACTTGGCCGGCTTGTTGTTTATTGCATACTGCTTCATCATGATACTTTGAATTTGCCCCAACTCTTTCGCCTTACGGTTGGTCTGAAGGCAAAGACCGGTGAGCTAAGCCTACTGCTACTTCATTAAGATTTAAAACACCAACACCAAAGTAAATTGCAACGCACAGGTGTTCCTGGTAACGGGCGATACCAATTTTCCCTCCTACATTAAGACCGATAGCTCTAGATGCGATTTGTTCCAGCGCTGCCCTTGTGGCACCTGCAACTGCCCCTTCACCCACGTGATTAGTGGCAACGACACCCTGACGTTGGGCCGCTACGACGGCTCGTTCAATAATTTTCTTTACTGATGGAACAAATTCACCGCCAAAGTCAACAGCTACTGATAAAATATCCCGTTTCTGCAATCCCTGCCGTGTATCTTGCTCATCCTGGCGAGTTTCGCTAAGGGCCATCCTCAATGCTGCCCGCCCTATATCAATACTGGTTATTTCGTTCATAAAAACGCATCCTTACAATAAATTTCACATCAAAGAGTTTATGTACAATTTCATGGTAGCAGTTAAACTACCAACATGTCAATATCTGTAATTCCTTCAGGAAATAAGCAAAAAAACCGGCTCGCTCTTGCGATGCCAGTTTTTAGACCACTTTTTAATGGTGGTATTAGCTTATTTCTCACCGTCTCTAAAAGCAGGAGTACCCTCCGTACTGGCAGTAGAAGCACTTTGCGATCTTAGTTTCAGCCAATGTCCTATACCGACAACGGCTGTAGTAAGGGCAATTTCCAGCAGCAGTGCATAGGGTTCAAGTATTTGCCCCATAGCGGCGTCGGCAACCATCATTTTTGCTGCTGTCCAGCCTAAAATAGCCGCTCCAATATAGATAATAATAGGGTACCGGTCCATAAGAGACATTAGCATTTGACTCCCGAAAATAACTAATGGCACACTCATTGCCAGGCCGGCTATGAGTAACAGCATGTTACCGTTAGCAACACCGGCAATGGCCAAAACATTATCAAGGCTCATAATGAGATCAGCAAATAAGATAACTTTTATTGCTTCCATAAAACTCGCTGCTTCTTTACAAGCTACATCATGTTGCTTATCTTCTCCCAATAAAGTTATCGCAATCCACAGTAATGCCAAGCCGCCGGCAAATTGAACATAAGGAATTTGTAGCAAGAGAGCTGCAATCATAGTTAAGATGATTCGCAATACCACCGCTCCCGCGCTTCCCCATAAGACAGCCTTTTTGCGCTGTTCGGGGGGTAAGTTTCTACTAGCCAGAGCTATGATGACCGCATTATCGCCGCTTAGTATTAGATTGATGAATGTAATACTACCTAACGCTGCCAATAGTTCCATCGAAATAACCCCTTTCGCTTTTAAATTATAAAAAGAAAAACAATAAAAAGGCCTTACAGACTCTGTAAGGCCTTCTCTCCCAATGCAGATAAGACCTTAGTATGTATATGGCCATACTAAAGGTCTCGCTGTTGGATATTCCAACGGTATGGCCATGCGTTAGCAGTGCTGTTGACCATACCTAGTAGCTACTCCCCTTTAGATATTCAATTAGTATCATCATATTACACCCACCAGGTATCAGTCAATACTATTCATTGTATTTTAAGGGATTTTAGAATATTAGTTAAGGACAAATCATTGACGTGTCCGCGAAGAGTATACTATAATCATATTTAGAACTGAAAAGTGTGCCAGATAGAGGCGCGAATCATCAATATTATCTACAGTAAGCCTGGCAAGCAATGAGTTGTAGAGAAAGGGATATTCGCCGAAGCGCAAGTAAGGCCATCACTTGCTGCTGGGCTTGTACTGAATAAGTGCAAGACTGTCACCTAAGAAATTGTTTTAGGTGGAGGACTATCTCATAAGCGGTAAAAGATGTAGCTATCTTAAGCAGCGTGAGATTGTTCACGCTGTTTTTTTACGCAAAAATATAGGAGGTTGAAATTATGTCTAAGCCCAGTGTCGACTTACAACAGCTCTGTCCTGAGAAACAAGGATTAAAACGAGATATGCTACCGCGCCATCTCATGATGATCTCCATCGGTGGCACAATTGGTACTGGTTTATTTATGGGATCAGGTCAAACCATTCATCAAGCCGGACCATTTGGTGCTATACTTGCTTATCTCGCAGGTGGCCTTGTTATGTATCTGGTGTTGCTTTGTCTCATGGAGTTAACTGTAGCCATGCCTGTTTCAGGCTCATTTCAAAGCTACGCTTCCCGTTTTATTTCTCCAGGTGCGGGATTTACTACCGGCTGGCTATATTGGATTAACTGGGCAATTTGCATTGCCGCTGATTTTACAGCGGCCGGCATTATTATGCATCACTGGTTTGGCCAGGTTCCTGTTTGGATATGGTGTGCCGTCTTTGCTACAGCGCTAGCCTTATTAAACCTCATATCCGTAAAAGCTTATGGTGAAACGGAATTCTGGTTTGCCAGCATAAAAGTCGCGGCTATCGTCGGCTTCATAATTGCCGGTGCCGGACTTATCTTCGGTTTTTCCGGTAGCGAAGGTGCTCTGGGATTCTCAAATTATAATACTGGGAGTGGCTTATTTCCCAATGGTTTTGGTGCAGTATTTTTAACGATGATTGCCGTTGTATACTCTTTCCAAGGCGCTGAACTTGTCGGGATTGCTGCCGGCGAATGCCAAAACCCGGCCAAACATGTTCCACGGGTTATCCGGGGAATTGGCTTGCGAATCATTATATTTTATGTCTTAGCTATTGTTATTTTAGCTGCTACCATCCCTATGGAAGAAGCGGGCGTATTAGAAAGCCCTTTTGCTCACGTTTTCGGTCGTCTCGGCATTCCTTTTGCTAAAGATGTTATGAGTTTTGTTGTACTGACTTCTGCATTATCAGCCGGTAACTCAGCGCTTTATGCCTGCTCACGCCTTCTATGGTCAATGTCCAAAGACGGTCACGCTCCAGTATGGTTGGGAAAATTGAATAATAACGGTGTTCCTTACGGCGGTGTCTTAATCACTTTGCTGTTAGCCTGTTTGTCCCTTTTAACAGAAACTTATGCAGCAGATACTGTCTACTTGTGGCTTATGTCCAGTACCGGTCTTACCGGGTGCCTGATATGGATAATTATTGCCTGGTGCCAGCTCAACTTCCGCCGTGAATATGTCCGCTTAGGCGGCCAATTGGAAAAATTGGCTGTTCGAACTCCTTTATACCCAGTAGTACCGGTATTAGCCTTTGTTCTTAACACCGGTATTATCGCCAGCCTCTATTTTGATGAGTCTCAACGAATTGTGCTTTATGCCGGTATCCCGGTAGTCCTTGCAATTTATGTGTTTTATCTACTGTTTCTAAATAAAAAAGACAACCTGCGGCTGCCAAGCAAATCTCAATAAGATAAAATGGGCTGTCTCAAAATGGTTTTTTAAAACCTATTTGAGGCAGTCCTTTCGTATTGTGGGGTAAAAGCCCGGTTGGTCCTTTTGGCATTGCCCCAAAAGGACCAAAAATGCTAGGCCTGTCTTCCAAAAGCCTTGGAAAACTGCCGACCGGCTTTTTCCAGAAGGGCCGAAAAGAACGGAGATGACGACGCTTTCGTTCTTTGTTTTCGTCCCCTCTGACCCTTACGCCAAATCACCGTCCCGCAAGGGAGGTCCGCTTCCAAGGGGATTTGGCGTACTGGTCTTGATTTTTTGGTACTTTTGCATCAAGGCAAAAGTACAGCACACTAGAAATTGCCTCAAGCGTTACTGAGACAGCCCCTGCCCTCTTATTTTATTTATCAAGGCCCACCGGATAAGCGCAATAAATTTTCATCAATACCAGGATCAACTCCACCAACAGACTCATTAATGCCGCCCACATGGTCGGCACTTTCCACTATTTTGCGACTTGCTTCGCCAACTTCTACAGGGTCATTTTTTTTGTCCATTTTTTCACCTCCATGCCTTATTGCTTATTGTTCCCCTGCTTACTAAAAATCTAACGCTAGGTCCATAACTTACCATAGACGTTCTACCATTATCCCATGTTATAATGTTATGTAAACTTTATGGAAACCAAGACGTGGGGGAAGTGAATGGATGGACGCGTTGACTCATGGTATGATCGGTATTGCCCTTGCTGGTCTATCCGGCCAGCCACTGGCAATAGATAATCCAATTTATATTGCAGCTTTTTTAGGCTCTCAAGCACCGGACTTTGATTTTCTAGCTATGATTCGCGGCGGTATGAGTTACCTTAAACAGCACCGTGCCGCATCACACTCTCTTCCTGGTATCGTATTGTGGGCTGCACTAATTGCCATTGGAGTTTTTATTGGCTGCCCTGGCTCATCTTTAGTGACATTATTTTTATGGGCTTTTGCCGGTGGCTTATCTCATATTGCATTAGACTACTTTAACACACACGGCGCTGCCTTATTGTGGCCATTGCGCAAAGAGAGACTTAGCTGTAATTTATTAAATGTTTTCGATCCTATATTGGTATTGCTATTATTGGGTGCATATCTGACAGGTCTACCTATGCAGCAAGTATCTTGGATTAGTTTTATTAGTATGACCTTGTATATTTTTTTGCGTTTCTTGCTACGGATACGAACAACTCATTGGCTTAAACAAGAGTTTACCGGTTATCACTTAGAAAGAATTTTAGTCATGCCTTCATTAGAGCGGATTTTTTATTGGGACTTTGTTGTCGAGACAGATGAATGTTATTTTATTGGTCAAATTGGCGCATTTTACCCTGTTCTTACGATTAAAGCAAACCTGCCTAAACAACATTATTCTACGATTATGGTTGAAGCTCAAAAAACAACCTTAGCCGAATTTTTTTCATTGTTTACTCCTTTCAGTTACTTTTCCGAATACCAGCATGAAGGTAGTATGAATGTTCGTATCTACGATTTACGTTATTTTCAGAACCATAGTTTTCGCCACAGTGGCACTATTATTTTTGATAATGACAACACGCCGTCTGAAAGTTATATACATTCTTATGGACGAAAACTAAAATTCCCTTCTTAATATATTACTAGTTAGGCTGTATTCAATGTCTTTCCCTATAAAAAATAGTCCTGTTAATCCGCAGCCGCAGATAACAGGACTATTTTTTGTGTATTTTGCCACATCGGGCATAGCAATTTTCAAATCAACGCATATACATGTCCAAGCAATTATTGTGAAATTCCGCTATTGGTCTCAATAGTATTCTTTGGAGGATTTAAACCCAATGCGGCTAAACAGCCGAGAATGGCGACTACTACAATAATGTAAATAGATGCATCATAAAAACCAGTGGCATGGATAGCATATGCACCGGAAAAAGCACCGGCCGTTCCACCAAAGATTCCGATCCCCTGGGCCAGACCTCCTAATTTGCCGGTCAGATGTTCCGGATAGTTTCTGGCAATGAAGGCCACGGAAGGCGGAATGCACCAAGCTGCGAGTAAACCGTTTAGAATCAGACAAATTAATAAGAGCGTATCATTTGCAGTAACAAAAGGAACTCTGAGCGCAAAGGTGAATATAACAGTGCCGAGGTATCCCAGGAAAACAAGAGGCTTGGATTGCCCTTTTAGGAATTTTTCTAAAATGAAGCCGCTCAAAAAAGCACCTATTGTGAAGGACATAGAAAAAGCAGTCATAAATTGTCCGGCTGCCATCGGACCTTTGCCCAGCCCTACCGGAGCATCAACGGCAATGTAGCCGGGAATTAAGTCATTAATTGCTTGGAAGGCCCAAGACATCATGACCACACACAGAATAGCCATCCAGGTCACCGGCATTTTGACCGCCTGCATAAAGGCGCTTTGCGTTCCGGCTGCTTCATTGTTCTCAACAGCAGCAACAGTGGGTGCTTTCGGGCCAAAAGCAATGATAGCAGTCATAACTAAAGCAATAACCGGCAAAAAACTCAGCCAGGCCATGGTTACAGCCCAGTTACCGGTGGCTTCAAATACAGCCGGAGCAATGATAAAGCCCAGAGTAATTCCCAGCCCCATGGCCATTCCTTGCACACCGGTAACAATGCCGCGTTCCTTGGCAGGGAACCATTGGGCGGCAATGCGCGCGGTCGAGGCCATAATCGGACCGGTGCCCAGCCCTTCAATAATCCGAAGGTTGTTCAAGCCCCAGAAGCTGCCGCCAAAAACCGGCATTAATAATTCACCAATAATAATCAGTATCAGACATGTAGCCCAAACCCGCACTGCGCCGAATTTATCCAAAAACCAGCCGCCAGCAAGGGCCGAAATTGCAACAAACAGATTAAACGTTCCCATCGTGGCACCAGCCGCTTCACCAATGCTAATTCCAAGCGCTTTGGCAATTGGCCCATCAGTGGAGCCGGTGCGATTAAGGCCACTGCCGTTGAAGCGGTAACAATACAAAGAGTTACGAACACAAACCATCGGAATCGCGGATAAACTACCTCTGTATTCATTTTTTCTCTCCTTATCAATCGAGTAATATTAGATATTTCAGTCTATTTAAAGAAAAAGTCAAGCTGTGCCCGGAAGAAATTATCTCTTTCACCTGCTGCTACTGCAACGCCTCCGGTCGGCTGGCTGTTTCCTGCGTTGATATATTTTTGCATGTCATACCAGACGGTCAGTAGGCTGCTGTCCCAAGGGGCATAATGTACGCCTACGCGGACACCTTTCATGTTGCCGTAGTAGCGCAGGTCATTGTACATGATTGAATTGCCTTCCAGGTTGTGATAAGCTACATAAAAATCATAGGTCTTGGGTACAAAAGGAATTGCATTTTTGTACTTCAGCTGTGCGTAATAACCTTTGTTATCATCATCATAGCTACTCTTAATGTAGGCTGTTTCAAAGGCCAATTCTTTATTGAGCTTAGTGTTAAAGCCGCCCTCAAAGTAATGAATGTAATCATCATTGTGAGTAACACCATGTTCATAAGCAACTTGGGGAACTAAGCCTAAGTTGCTTTGGTTTCTTTGATAAGAAAGCTTAATATTAGTGTCCGGCTTTACAGCATAGGCCACTTCAGCCGCCTGATATCCCATGCTGGCATAAGTCCCCCCCGGCACATACTGGGTATTCTCACCTGCAGTGAACGTGGTTTTCAATTTGTCGCCAAACGATACCTGGGCCCCGCTAACCTGCAGATACTCACCGTGAGCTATGCCATAAGCCGGCAGATAGGTAAAACGCCCCAGCTTGGTCTTAAAACTGTTGAACTGTCCGTCAACATAGGCTTGAAGGCCCCAATAATTCCAGTCCGATGCGCTGTCTGGAGCCACCTGCTCCCCGGTGTTGCCTGCCCACTGTTCTCCCGTCGCCTTATACATTTTGTGCATTTCGCTCGTGGTTACAAAGTTAAAGCTATCATTGACTTTATAGAAAGTATTTAATATAAAGACGCTGCTTTTATCGGTAACTCCTTCTTTTTGCATGTTGTCATACCGATTGCCGAAGATACCAAAATAGTTGAATTTGTCGGATTTTTTTCCAAAGTAGATACCCGAGCGCCAAGGGCCTGCAGTTCATCCGCAAATTCTTTGGCTAACTTTTCAATCAGTGCTTTGTTTTCCGCACTGGCTTTCTCTTCTTTGGTCATGGCATTAGCCACAATAATAGCCATCTCATAGCGGCTCAGCGTTTTTTCTCCCTGGTAGGTGCCATTGCCGTAGCCGTCGATAATACCGGCTTGTGCAAGTTTGTTTACAGCACTGTAAGCCCAGTGATTTGTCGGAACATCACTGAAGCGATAACGGCTGCTTCGGCTGCAACGCCGGAAAAACAGACCATACCTGCCACCATTAAAGCAAGGACTGATTTTTTCATGTAATTACCGCCTTTTCTTTAAATTCAGATCTCCTGTTGCCAGAACCGCCGGTCCAGCAGTTTTCGGCTCTAGCAAGTCCAAGCCTTTTACTGCTATCTCTGTTACAACTCTGACTTTTTTCCGGTCCCGGTTAACCGTCTAATTCCCCTTCCTTTCTAATGAGTATAAAATTAGTACCCTTAGTCACTATTTAGTGAACATTGCCGGCCTTTGAATAAGCTCAATTAAATTACCGGAATTGTCTCGGATAAAAGCCACCAAGTCACCTTCCATCGGAAAAACATCAAAAGCGATGTCAACCTGCTTAGCTTTCAGGTCTTTCATTAGATTGCACAAGTCTTCTACTGCAAAAGCGACATGTTTGGTACCATGAGTCCGAATGTCGAGATTTGGAATACGCCGCTCTTCAGGCAGTGTAGCAGCTCCTTCTACCTGAAACAGTTCCACGCTAAATTCACCGCATTCAAGAAAGGCGATCCTTGCCGGCAGTTGGGGAATAAACTTGTCTGACACCAGCGTAAATCCCAACATATCGTGATACCAATTAATCGAGGCTTCCATATCAGGAACGCTGACCCCCATGTGCAATGCCTTGATAAAAGGGGCTCCACCGTTTACGTTGTTTTGCATTTTCTATTTCTCCTAGTGTATTACTTGGTTTTCCCCGGCTGGTTGTTACTTAGATAGCACCGTTGGGCATAAGAAGAACACGTGCCACCTCAAGCTTGCCGCTAGCAAGCTCTTCCAGTTTGTTGATAGCATCATCAAGTGGCGCCTTTAAGAGAGAATACGCCTTGGTATCCAGCTTGCCGAGGCTGATAAGCTTAAAAAGCATCATAATTTCTTCTTTTGTATAGGTAAAGGTAAACTTCAAGTCGTACTGGTGAGGCCCCATGGCAGCAGTTACCAACTGATAAGGGCGTCCATCATTGCCTATGAGCATAACCTGGCCACTTGGCATACAAAGGCTAATACAGGTCTGAATGGAAGACGGATGGCCGGCAGCTTCAAAGCAAACCTGAGCACC
>Ga0366772_1038_pt1 | contig 23641 bp, 24 predicted proteins | sample BONcelN113001C11_FD_207089 | JGI IMG/M metagenome (GOLD analysis project Ga0366772, IMG submission 207089) | Enriched cells from coal bed in the Powder River Basin, Montana, United States - BONCAT cells N11 rep2 HSBNCT.N11.300.1.C11 ...
CGTAAGGTATGGGTATATATTGTACTGACGGGCGTCGCTGGGCGGGCTGCGGGTAGAGTTCCATCAAGTCATAGAATTCTGTCGATAATTCCGGGTTAACCGGCAAGCCCATCTCTTTAAGCTTATCGCAAGTAATCGGGTAATCGTGCGTCCAGCGTCCTTCTGAGAGGGTTATGGCCACTTCACGCGCCTTTTCGGCAGTCATTTTATCAGCGAGAATCAGGGTGAGAAAATCTTCTACCTGTTTAACCGCCTTCTCTGCCATATCGGCTAGAATCAGCGTATTATCATCCACCCGGTGAATGGGTTTCTGCTTAACAACTTTTAGAATGGATACAGCCGGATACTGGCCTAACTGTGGATCTACCGGGCCAAGCACCGAATTGCAATCCATGACAATCTCATCTGCCGCCAGAGCAATCATCGTGCCTCCACTCATTGCATAGTGAGGAACAAATACAGTAACTTTGGCCGGATGGCGCATTAAAGCGTTGGCGATCTGTTCCGAAGCCAGTACCAGACCGCCGGGAGTGTGCAATAAAATATCAATGGGCATATCATCCGGCGTCATACGTATGGCGCGCAGCACCTGCTCCGAGTCTTCAATGTTGATGTAGCGGCTGATAGGCAGTCCCAAAAAGCTGATGGCTTCCTGCCGGTGGATCATCGTAATAAGACGAGAGCCCCGCCGCTCTTCAATCGCTCTGATTAGGCGGATACGGCCTCTTTCTATGCTCTGCTGCTTCAGCATAGGCCAAAGTGTAAAGGCTACAAAAAGCAGCCAGATGTAGCTAGAAAATTCCAAGTTCAAAGCCCCCTTTACTTTCCTTGCTCTATACTTCTGTCAATTCTGACAAAACCCTCTACGCCAAACATAACATAAAACACCGTCGTTACCTGCCAGCGCAGGTAACAAGCGGTGTTTTATTGCCTTAGGCTATTGCTACCGTATTAGCCTGTGGGCTGACCTACGGAAAGAAGCCAGCTGGCGATCCAGCCGGTAGTACCGTCTTGCAGAGATACTCTATACCAACCAAATGCCTGGTCTAACAGATTTACGGCAGTATTTTTATTAACCTTGGTAACAACCGGGAAATTGGTACCAGGGCCAGACCGGACGTTTACATTGTTACCCGTAACGGTAGCAGCGCCGGCAGTGGCAACTACGCCTCCGGTAGTTACAAATTCTCCGGTAGTTGGTATCGTTGTGACAATAATGTTTTCCGGACTGACAGCCACGATGTTGCCGCCTCCGGTCTGAGATGCCGAAACCGTATCGGTGCCGAACGTGCTGGTTGACACGGTATCACTGGTTGGGGTCCCCAGCATTTCACCCACTTGGTCGATAGGACCGAGCGCATATACATCCATTACCGTTGTAGTCAGGACTCGCGCCCAAAACTTAAGTACAATTGTAATATGCACCTGCCGGTTATTATGGTGTCTATGGAAATCATAGTCAACATATTCCACAGTGATGTCCGCGGTCGCTTTCATATCCAGCTCAGCGCCGTCTATTTCTATATCACGGGTAAAGCGCACATCTTTTCTCTCGAAAGCATGCACAGGCTGATTAGGCAGATCAGCCACGTACATGACCTTGACTTCCAGTTTGCCGCGAATAATAACTTTGTCGTGAATTACATCAATACCAGTGCAGCACACATCCTTGACGTATACGTCAACGACCTGTTCAATATCCGGTTTTTGCGATGGTACGATCATATCAAACTCAACAACGCGTTGAGCCATTTTAGCGCCAAGTACTTGTTCCACTTCAATTTTTTCAATACCGGGTTCCGGGCATCCGCAGATAAGTTCGGCACTGTCAATCGTACTCGTTCCAGTAACGGTTGTTACAGTATCAGTAGTACAAGTGGTAGATCCACTTGCCCGAGTTTCATCGCTCACTCTTATTCCCCCCTTTTCTCGATGTTCTGGAGTTCATGCCTATCCCTTAGCGTTAGTCGGAGCGGTAGCAGTACCAGTGCCAAGCGTAACTTCACGGTCAGCCATTACCTTAGCAGTGATCTTGAGTACTACTGACACATCGAATTCACGGAGGCAATCGTCATCCCACTCATCCGTATCACCGGCAACATCATCATCGTCATCGCATTCTTCGTCACAATCGTTGTGGTGCTTGCCGCCATACTTATACTGGTACGCCCGGCTGCGATGATGATGGTGGTGGTGATGATCACAATCATCATCGTTGTCAATATCATAATCAACGAATTCTACGATAACGCTGGCATCAGCATCCATACCTCTGCGGGCGCCAGGCAGATCAATATCCTGGGTCCATTTGTAATGCTTGATCTCAACCGCATGAACCGGCTGGTCTGGAAGGCAGGCGACATAAATAGCCTTAATCTCAAACTCGCCGCGAACGATGACCTTGTCGGTAATTACCTCGACATTCGTCACACACACGTCTTTTACGAATACGTCGACAATTTGCTCAATAGAAGGCTTCCGGTCAGGAACTACGACATGAATGTCGAGTACTTTTTGCTTCATTTTTTCGCCGATTACTTGACGTACGATAATAGGCCCGGTTTGAGCGCCTAATGTACAAGGATCACCAGTTGCACGCAAATCTTTATCGTCCACACATATTCCCCCCTTTGTAAGTTCTAGTTATATATATGCCTGCGACCTTGTTTTAGTGACAAAGAAAATATACAACCAACATTTTTTGCAGGAAATCTTATATGCTATTACCAATTTAGATACTATACGATATGCGGGAGGGCTTTTAAGAATGAATCAACTATGGAGACGTTATTTGTTAATTGCTGCCGGGTGTCTGCTTTCAGCCATTGGCATCAATGCTTTTCTGGTGCCGCACCATCTGTTAAGCGGGGGAATCAGCGGCATAGCGATTATTTTGTATTTTCTGTTTGAAACTCCTATCGGGTTAATGATTATACTGATGAACATTCCTCTGTTTTACGCCGCTTACCGCATGCTTAATAAGCAATATGTAATTACAGCTTTGTACGGCCTGCTTGTCTTTTCAGCAGCAATCGACGCCACCCATTTTCTGGCGGGCATGGAGCTTGTATCAAATACCATCCTTGCCGCCATCTACGGTGGAGCAGTGTCAGGCGTGGGCGGCGGCTTGGTTTTCAGGGCTGACGGCAGCGCGGGCGGCACCGATATTGTGGCAGCTATCGTGCGCAAATACTATGCCTTTAATGTGGGACTGGTAAGCTTTTCCATTAATTTCGCTCTTATGGGCATATCTGCTCTTTTATTCGGACTGGAACTTGCTATGTACACGCTGCTGTCTATGTACGTCACAGCCAACCTGGTTGATAAAGTTATTGAAGGTTTCAACCGCAAAAAAACAGTCATGATTATTTCTGAGCACAGTGATCAAATTGCCGCTGCAATCATGCAAGAGGTTGGGCGGGGGGTTACTTTTCTTCAAGGTCAGGGGGCCTTTACTCGAAATAATAAACAAATTCTATTTGTAGTCGTTACCTTAACTCAGATCGCACAGATTAAATTTATCGTAGAAAAAATTGATGACAAAGCGTTTATGATCGTACAGGATGCTGCTGAAGTGCTGGGCAAAGGGTTTAGCGCGTAACGGCAAAAAGTTTTGTTAAACTACATAACATTTTTATAGTGAACTTCATAGAATATACCAAAACCCAATTTCATTGGTATAGGAGGTTCTTCGATAGTGAGCTGCTATATGGATAAAATGGAATATAAAAAATATCAACCCAAGTGGGACTGTGAGTCCAAGTATGACATGGATTGTGACATGGATAATGAGATGGATTGCTGTGATATGGATTACCCTGAGAAAAAGTGCTATATGCCCAAGATGGGTTGTATGCCTCAGCAGCATATGGGGCATATGCCTATGGACTGCGGCGACATGTCTATGCCGAAATGTAAAACTGAGAAAACCTGCGTTAAAACTTTCAAGTGCACCTACAAACTTTATAAGGTCTGCAGCTATAAACTTTACAAAGTCTGCCCAAGATGCGGCCATGAGTATGACTATTACAGATACCCAGCCTGCAACAAATGCCGGTAACAGATTGCCAATAAGCTGCATCAACTGCGTGCGTTGATTGCTTGCTATACCCGCTTATTGGCAACCTGAAATGAACTAAAAATAAAACGCCTGCAATTCAATAAGGAATTGCAGGCGTTTTATTTTTAGTTATTAAGGCTTAATAAATTCTTGAACTACATAGACCTGGCTGCCGTCGTACTTCACACCGATACCGATTTCGCTATAATTCTCATTAAGTATATTGGCACGGTGTCCGGGGCTGTTCATGAAGGCTTTCTCAGCACTTTCTACGCTGCTATTAATGGCTAGATTTTCACCTGCGTAGTGATAATTAATGCCATACTGTTGCATGCGATCGAACGGTGACTGGCCTTCCGGGTTGTAGTGAGAGAAAAAGTTACGATTAATCATATCTTGTGCATAATCACGGGCCAGACCTGTAAGTTTGTTATTCAGTTTAAGCGCCGGTAAACCGCTGGCAGCACGATCAGCATTCATAAGCTTAAGTGCCTGCTGCTCAGCAGAGGTAACTCCTGAATTTGAAGAAGGAGTTGAAGTTGTCGGCTTTGTCGTGGGCTGGCTTGTTTGAATCTGTGTTGTCGATGGCGTCGTCTGAGCTGGCTGACTCGGCGCAGCCTTGGCCGCGCCGCTGGAAGAGCCTGATTTTTTACCGCCAGCGAGCACTGCCAGCAGTCCTAGAGCTAGGATACCACCCACCACTGCGTTATCTGCTTTAGCTGAATTTTTCAAATTTTCAGTTTCTTCATCAGAGGCCGCTGCCCATACAGCAGTAGCAAAAGCGCCACCGAAGGATGTGGTAAGGAGAGAAATTATCAGAAGGCTCATGACCACTTTAACGGAGAATTTGCCGTTTGGCACGATTTTGAACCACCTTTCATAATTTAACCCATTCCACTCACTACGGAGTATTTATATTCTTTTTTTCTGTAAGAAACCCTGTTTTACAGGTCTGCCAATGTTTACATAAATAAGAAGGGAGACGCAAATGCATGTGCGCCTTCCCTCTTATCGGTCAATCTAATAAGCACTTTTCGGGCCCGCATAACGGAATTTCCCCCGTGATTCTATGCCGCCAACTCCCTCTATGCCTGTAACCGAAGCAGTAACCGCTTCGGCAACATCAACAACTTTGTTGATAGGTGTGAAGGCTACCTTTTCAGCAATGAATACCGGATCATATGCATGTATAAATATACGTGTGGGCGAACTGGCGAAATTAGCTCCTGCTTCCAGTATGGCTTCATAGTAGGATTGGCAAGCTCCCGCAAAAATAATCAGATCATCTTTAAACGGCCTGACATAACGGGCATTAAGTACTGACTGAATAAAGTATTTAGAATTCCGGTAGTTATTGATATCCCGAAAATCTCTTTTGCCATTGCCAATTAACGCATCATGACCGGTCACAATCATAATATCCGGCTGATGCTGTTTTAAAAGTTCGATAATACGCTCCGGCTGCTTAGACTCGACAACATGCTCGCCAACAGCCTGAATATGCAACTGGCTATATGTCTTGAGGCACATGCGCAGATATTCTTCATCCCCGTCCAAATGCAGTATTTTCCCCGGGACTTCATACGTTACAAATTTTTTTGATGATTCCCCCCGCAAAAATTCCCCTTTCTCCCGTTCCTTGTTTCTGCGGCTAAGCACTCTGCCCATCGTAGCAGAGTACATGGCTTCCATATTTTTTATCTCATCGCGCAGGTATTCGGCGTCAATTTCCTCTACATCCTCAAGCGGAGCATCTGCCAGCAGCCGGTAATGAAGGCCTTTTAGGCAGCATACCGCCTTACCCTCTTCTTCGTTTATCTCCGCAATCCGGAAAATGATATCCCCGCCATGCGATTTCCTTATGACGAGGTCTCCTACTTTAAGCGACACGGTCTTTCCCCCTCCCTCTAACTTATTACATACTATGTATAAGAAAAGGCGTTTGCCACGATTTAGCCCGGTTTTAAAGGACTACCTGCAAAATTACCGTTTTGTCGGTAGCAAAGTCTATGTTGCTTCAATATACTGTAGTAAGCCCGCTTGAGACCGAACCTAGGTCACAGGTAGCAATGCACTCGATCCTGAGGTGAAGGCCAATGATAACCGTGGTCGTACCAGCAAAGAACGAGGCAGGGCGCGTTGCAACTGTGCTGCAAAACCTGGGAACTCTGCCTGTTGATCATATTATTCTGGTCGCCAATGGCTCCAAGGATAATACGATGCAGGAAGTACTGCAGCTGCGTCTGCCGAAATTACAGATTCTCTATTTCCATGAGTGTTTAGGAATTGATGTCCCGCGGGCAATCGGAGCAAAAGCAGCTCTCTCTTTAGGCAGCGATGTTGTTGTTTTTGTCGACGGCGATATGGTAGGAACTTTTAATGAAAACTTGATGGAGCTGGTAGACGGCGTACTGCTTAAACATCTCGATATGTCTTTAACCAACTGCTACCCTTCTCAACCTCGCCATATCGAACGTTATAATCCAACGTTTCAGTGGCGTCTTAATCTGAATAAGGAACTGGGATTGGAAAAAAAGATCGCTTTGGCAACTCCCGCACATGGCCCGCACGCCATTTCACGGCGACTTATGGAAACCATTCCATTGCGCGATCTGGCTATTCCCCCCGCTTCGCTTGCCTCAGCTAGGTTACACAAACTAAAGATCGACGTTGCAACCACAATACCTCATTACCGGTTAGGTTCTTCCATCAAAAATCAAATCCATACAAATAAAATTATTGATACCATCGTTGGCGACTGCCTTGAAGGAATTGCAACTTTTCACGGTCAGCCCCGAAACCGTCAGTGGCAAGGGCGAACCTACTTAGGTTATCATGTCGAACGCCGTTTCGATCTGATTGACCATTTCTTAAACGGAAAACCCTGCTCTACATGAGCAGGGTTTCGTTTTGTATATTTTTATGCCATTCATTCGCAATCAGAGCAAACTCGTCCAAAGACAGTGTCTCTCCCCTGCGGGTGCCGTCAATGCCGGCTGCTGCCAGGATTTCAGTTATCTTCTCTGAGCTGATGCCTGTTGTTTTTAAGGCATTGCTCAGCGTTTTGCGCCGCTGAGAAAAAGCCCCCTTCACCACCCGGAAAAACAGTCGCTCGTCAGCCAGCTCCACTGGCGGCTTGCCTCTCACGCTGCAGCGGATAACCGCGGATTCTACAGCAGGCGGCGGAATAAACGACGCAGGCGGAACTTGGAGTACAATCTCGGGAACGGTATAAAACTGGACAGCGACTGATAGAGCGCCATATTCTTTGCCGCCCGGTTTGGCGACCATGCGTTCAGCCACTTCTTTCTGCACCATCGTGACCAGCACATCGATAGGCAGACGATCTTCGAGCAGCTTCATAATAATCGGCGTAGTAATATAGTAAGGGAGATTAGCAACAACTTTGTATCTTTCTGCCGATATTTCCCGGGAAATGTCAATTTTCAGTATGTCACCGTGAATCACACGGACATTATCGTAGCCCTCAAGCGTTTTACCTAAAACACTGACAAGTTTTCTGTCCAGTTCAACAGCGACCACTTGCGCGCCTGTCTCCGCCAAGCCTTGCGTAAGCGTGCCAATCCCAGGCCCGACCTCCAGCACAGTATCCTCTGGGTTAATCCCTGCTGCGTTAACAATACCCTGGACGAGATACTCATCAACAAGGAAGTTCTGACCCAGTTTCTTACTCATGTGAATGCCAAATTTCTTTAGAATATGCAGTGTAGTTTCGCGTTTGGCAATTGTAGGACGAATCATTGTTTATCCTCCAACTCGGCAAGAGCCAGCACGAACTCTTCCCGGGTTACTCCATAATTGTTAAGCCTTGCAAGAAAACCCTTGGCATTGGCGTAGCCAATACCCAATCTTTCGCCAAGGATGGCTCGCCGGGCTGAAGCATCAGCCGTACCGCTCAAACCGGCTGCCATGACTTCCTGCCAAGTAAACGTATAGCCTGGCTCCATCTGCTGGGTTCGCACTTTGGACAAAGCCGAAGCAATCGCCGCCGGCGAGGCCTGTTCAATGCCAATATCATCATTGGCAAAAGCCGCCTCACGCGGTACAAAGGCGTGCTTAGCCTGCGGAAACCGCTGCATCAGAAATTTCCTGATGCGCTCGCCCGCACTATCCGGATCAGTCAGAATGACGATCCCCCTTTTATTATACGCATGTTCAATCTGTCTTAACGTATTCGGCGCAAGGGTAAAGCCTCCGGTTGCAATGCACTCGGCGTCAACAGCCCGTTTTACGGCCGCTATGTCTTGTTTTCCCTCAACGACGATGATTTCTTTAATCAAAATAGTCTCTCTCCCATGCAACCTCTTGCTCTTAAAAAGAAAAAGGATATCCGAAAAAACCTAAAGGCCGTTTAGAAGCCCCCAGATGCAAGGCGGAGCCGAGGAAGCGCGCGCGACAGTACGTTCGGTACGGCAAGCGCGCTCCCGGAGGCCCAACGAAGCAGGTGGGGGCTTATCAACGGTCTTTCCTTGTTAGTCGGCGAGTATATAGACTTTAATCATCCTGCGTCCAAAATCCCAGGCTTCATCATAGCCTTCCATACACAAGTCGATTTTGTCGCCTATGATGGCTCCGCCAGTGTCGGCAGCGAGCCCCAACCCGTAGCCCGGAACATAAACTCTGGTTCCCAGTGGAATAACATCCGGGTCAACTGCGACAATCCCCCGGCGAGCCGGAATTCCGGTTGCAGTTAATCCATGCGGCGCTCCGTCTGTTGGGTTGTAGGCCGTAGCCTCCATGCTCATAACCCGCTTAAAACGCAGCGTGCCTCTGTAAGTATTGACCGTCTCACGCGTACCAATATGTACGACCTGAGGTTTGGGCTCGGCAATCACTTTTTCGCTTAATACTTGGGCGGCCACTTCAATGCCGTCTTCATAGCAGACCTTCATTGTGGCTTTTTTCAAGCCATCGCGGCCCTCTTCAACGATCCCCTCAATGCCCTTTTCCAAATTGCCGTCCGTTTGACGGACGATTGGGCGGGGCAGCAGAAGTTCCCTGCTTTCGGTTTTTTCAATAACATTTACAACTTTAATCTGCATATTTGCTGTTGGTCTAGTCGCTTCACCAGGAATTATCCTAGTGGTTTTGGGAATATTTAATACATCCGCGACTTCTCTCACTGTAGGTTTGCCGGTAAGCACTACCTCGGTTTTACCGTTATAAAGCACAGTCACCGGAACCGCCCGGTAGACTTCGATGGTAACTGCATCGGAGGCTTTGCGACCCGGCGTTACCCGATACTCATCTTTCGGTCCAAGATAGATACCCGCTTGGGCTAGTACCTCTTCAGGATTGCTATGTATAGAAGTAGTTTTAATCGTATTTTGATCAGCGATAATGTGAATTTTTTTGTTTGCCCAAACAAAACCGGTCACTACTAGTGAGGCAAGAACCAATGCTATAACCAGCATCATTACCCTGCGCCCGCGCAAGAATTCTATAAGAATTTCGGGCATTATGGGCTTCCAACCACTCATGTAGCTCCCTCCTTCCAAATTGCTCCAGTATTATATCACGCAAGGAGAACAATGTCAAATCAGCCAATACTTTCCTTACAGAATGATTATTTCCCATATTAGGAACGTTTATACAAATGAGTCTATTTCTAGCTATTAACCTGGCAAAAAAAGAGTGGCTTTAAAGGATTTTTCCGGATAAGTTGAGAACATTAAAAATATAGACTAATTCTGGGCAAGGAGGTATCTCAATGAGAGATTTAATGCCTTTGTTGATTGTTAATGACGTTGAGGAAACCGTCAACTATTACATCAACAAATTAAACTTCGGAATTGTTAAAAAAGGACCTGCTGAAGGTAAGCCAAGTTTTGCAATTGTAAAACGCAAAAACGCCCGTCTTATGTTTGAGGCAAAGGAACCTTATGCGCAGAGAAACTGTTCTGCTCTGACACAGGAACCTTTCGGTACGGGAATGGAAATTTACATGGTGCCAGCCGATGGTGTAGGTGGCCTCCACCAGGAACTTCATGCTCTTGATGTGGATATCATCAAGCCGCTCCACACGAATGAATACGGTATGCAGCAATTTTCGATCCGCGACCTTAACGGTTACATTTTAACCTTCAAGCAATATTGCCCAACTTGTGAATAATAAAGAAACGATCCCTCGACGAGGGATCGTTTCTTTATGTAAGGCCAAATAAAGTCTTAGTATTATTAGTGGCGGCTTCTGCCAACTCCTGAAGCTCCAGACCGCGAAGCCGTGCCACTTCCTCGGCAACCAGACGGACAAATGCAGGTTCGTTCCGCTTGCCGCGATACGGATGAGGCGTCAGATACGGACAATCTGTCTCAACCAGCAATCGGTCCAGCGGCACTTGAGCTGCCACATCCTTAAGCTTTACAGACTTGGGAAAGGTGACAGGACCGGCAATGGATATATAAAACCCCAATTTGAGCACTTCCCGCATCATTTCAACACTGCCGGAGAAGCAGTGGAAAACGCCGGGAATGCCTTTGCCCTGGTCTTTTACAATAGCCAAAATATCAGCATGCGCATCACGGTCGTGAATGATAACCGGCTTGCCTGTCTGACGTGCCAGATCCAATTGCCGGATGAACACCTTTTGTTGTATCTCGCGCGGTGAATGATCGTAATAATAGTCAAGTCCGATTTCGCCAATCGCTACTACCTTAGGCTCACACGCCCAGGCGGCTAACTGGTCGTAATCATCATTAACCATCAGTTTGGCATCATGGGGATGCATGCCGACAGCGGCATACACATTAGGGTACTTCAGCGCCAGCCTAACCGCACGCTGAGAAGATTCCATATCAGCCCCGGCGTTAAGTATTCCCGTAACCCCGGCGGCTGCCGCCCGGGCAATCACCTCATCCTGCTCGTGATTAAATCGTTCATCATCCAGATGGGCATGAGAATCAAATAGCATGTTAAATCCCTCACAGTTTAAATTGAATAATTGGCAAAGCAATATGCCATTTAACTTTATTCAGGGTGTTACGTATCATTGATATATAATACCATTTTTATGAGTTTCAATAAGAACGAAAAAGGAGATTGCCGCACTACACTACGTTCCGTTCGCAATGACATATTTTAGAGTGTCACTGCGAGGAGCGACGCGACGCGGCAGTCTCCCTGTCGGCAGGTCAGGGAACAGATGCGCTCCCCTGTATTAGCATAATACTTACTTGACTTTAGAGCCTGCTGGCATCTCCGGCGCCTCCACCAGTACCAGCTTATCGCCGCTTGATGCAGCCAGCACCATGCCGCGGGATTCAATGCCGCGGATTTTAGCCGGCATCAGATTTACGATCATGACAACATTGCGCCCTACAAGGTCTTCCGGTGCATAGTGCTTAGCGATGCCAGATACAATCGTCCGCTGCTCGGTTCCCAGATCTACTTCCAGTTTCAGCAGTTTGTCCGCCTTTTCCACTTTCTCTGCAGCCAGCACTTTAGCTACACGCAGATCCATTTTAGCAAACTCGTCAATACTGACTTCCGCCATAACAGGTACTGCTTCAGCCACAGGCTTAGGGGTTTCTTGTGGAACGGTCACAGCTTCTTCCACTTCCGGCTTTTCTTCAATACGGGGGAAAATCGGCTCGGGTTTACCGACCTTGGTGCCTGACGCTAATTGGCCCCAACTCTTAGCATCATTAAGGCGCATATTAACGATGTTATCTGTTATACCTAACTGTGCCCAAATTTTGGGAGCAGTAACCGGCATGAATGGTGAGATAAGGATGGTAACCACACGCAATGTCTCAGCAAGGTTATAGAGCACAGTATTTAGGCGGCCCCTTTTTGCGGGGTCCTTAGCCAGTGCCCATGGGCCGGTTTCATCGATATATTTGTTCGTCCGGCTCACCAAAGCCCATACCGCCTTGATTGCGCTGTTTATATCCATATGTTCCATAGCTCTTTCATATTCAGCCGCCGTGTTTTGTGCCAGTTGAGATAAAGCGCAGTCTATTTCTTCGGTATCAGCAGGTGCTTCAATGACGCCCGCGTTAAAACGGCCAATCATGCTCAGCGTACGGTGCAGGAGGTTACCTAAATCATTCGCCAAGTCGGCGTTAATGCGATTGATTAAGGCGTCGCGAGAGAAATTGCCATCCATGCCCAGCGTAATTTCACGCAATAGGAAGTAGCGGATGGCATCTGCGCCAAATTCTTCAATGAGCGCCACAGGGTCGACAACATTACCTTTAGACTTGGACATTTTATCGCCTTCTACAACGAGCCAGCCATGACCGTATATCATTTTAGGCAGTTCCACGCCAAGAGCCATCAGGATAATCGGCCAAATAATCGAGTGGAAGCGCACGATTTCCTTGCCCACCAGGTGAATGTCAGCAGGCCAGTACTTTGCGAACTTGTCCCGGTCGTGCAGGTACCCGGCCGCAGTTATATAGTTAGTAAGCGCATCAAACCAGACATATACCACATGCTTGGTATCAAAGGGAACAGGGATACCCCAGTCAAACGTGGTCCGGGACACGCAAAGGTCTTCCAGTCCGCCTTTGATAAAGTTGACCATCTCATTGCGACGGGAAGTAGGCTGGATAAAATCGGGATTATCTTCTATGTATTGCAGCAAACGATCCTGATATTTGGACATACGGAAAAAATAACTTTCTTCCTTTAAGACTTCAACGCTGCGCCCGCAGTCTGGGCATTTGCCTTCTGCAAGCTGCCGCTCCAGCCAGAAGGTTTCGCAGGGCGTACAATACCAGCCTTCATAAGCTGATTTATAAATATCGCCTTGATCAAAAATCTTTTGAAAGATAGACTGAACAACTTCCCGATGACGAAGTTCGGTGGTGCGGATAAAGTCATCATTAGAAATGTGCAGCTTTTCCCATAGATTTTTAAAGGAGTCGACAATCTTGTCTACGTACTCAATGGGAGTAACTCCCACCTCTTTGGCCTTGCGTTCGATTTTCTGCCCGTGCTCGTCAGACCCGGTTAGGAAAAACACATCATAATCAGCCAACCGCTTGTAGCGGGCGATAGCATCAGCTACTGTCGTGCAATAGGCGTGGCCGATATGCAGACGGTCACTAGGGTAATAAATCGGCGTACTGATATAAAAGGGGGACTTCTTCATGTATTCTCGCTCCTTTGGATGCCAAATTCCGACTTTTTTCCAATTATAGACATTTGATTTCAACTTGTCAACTGCGCTATTATAAACATTTTTTCGACATAATTCGATATCATTTCTTATAATTTGCACGGTATTTGGAAAATTTCTAAATTTTTGGGAATATATGGGTTGACAGACTTTGTCACTTTTGGTATTATCTAGCTAGACAAACTTTGTCGAATATTGTTACTGAGGGGGAGTAATTTTTATAATGAAATCAACAGGTATTGTACGTAAAGTGGACGAGCTGGGCCGGGTGGTTATTCCCATCGAACTGCGCCGCACTCTTTCTATTGAGGAAAAAGACGCTCTTGAAATTTATGTGGACAGTGACCGCATCGTATTGAAAAAATATGAGCCTGCCTGCGTTTTCTGTGGCAACGCCGATGAAATAACCAATTTTAAAGGTAAAAACATCTGCTCTGAATGCATGTCCGCCATGGGCGAGAAAAAAGCCATCTAAGACCCTATTACCGATTGATATACGTCGCGCTTAGACAAATTTCTGTCTTGCGCGACTTTTTTTATGGCCTGCTTCTTATCCATCCCTGATGCAACCAGCACAGACACTGCCTCGGCAGGAGAACTTTCAAACACTGCAGGCTCAGTTATGTCATCTTCCCCTGGTGTCCCTGCTACAACAAGGGTAAACTCGCCACGGGGCTGCTTATCTTCAAAATACGTCTTAACAGAACTAAGCGTACCACGCACAAATTCCTCATATATCTTGCTGATTTCGCGGCCAGCAGCGGCAGGCCGGTCGCCCAAAGCTGCTCCCAGCTCTGCCAGCGTACTCGTGATCCGGTGCGGCGATTCGTAAAAAACCAGCGTGTAGGGCTGGGCTGCCAGCGCGGCTATTAGTTCGCGCCTTTTTTTCTTTGTTTTGGGCAGGAAGCCAATAAATGTAAACGCAGTCGTATCAAGGCCGGAACAGACCAGCGCAGCCAGTGCGGCGTTAGGGCCCGGCAGCGCGGTAACACCTGCATCGGCTTCGATAGCAAGCCGCACCAGATCTGAACCTGGGTCCGAAATTCCCGGCATACCTGCGTCACTGACAAGTGCAATATCCTCACCCGCCAGCAGTCTGGCAATTAGTTCAGGGCCCCGCTCCGCCTTATTATGCTCATGATAGCTTATTAACGGTGTATGTATGTCGAAATAAGACAGCAGCTTGCGGGTATGACGCGTGTCCTCCGCAGCAATGACTGCCGCCTCTTTTAGCATGCGTATAGAACGAAATGTCATATCTTCCAGATTGCCAATCGGCGTTGGGCATAGGTAAAGTGTACCTGGCTTAGTCATCACATCACACCTGAGTTTGTATTTGCCTTGGATAATAGTCCATGATTTCTTTTGTGTAGCTGCCATCAGGCTCATAAACCACTAAGGGCGGCTGCACTTCCATACCTGGCTTGGCGCCCCGGACGCCTTCTACCAGCAGCAGGTTAGGCTTTTTACCTGCACTTGGCTGCACTAAACGCAGCCGTTTCGGTTCCAGTCCCTGCAGACTCATTTCCATAAGAATCTCAGCCATACGCTCCGGCAGATGTACCATGGCAAACCGCCCGCGGTATTTGACAAGATAACGGGCTGCGGCGATTACATCCTTCAGATGGGCCGTAAGTTCATGCCTGGCTGCCGCATGGCGGTTATTATCATTTAAGTGGCCTCTGCCGACAGCCCGGTAAGGAGGATTGCAGACTACCAATTCCCACACACCGGATGGCAAAATCCCTTTTAGCTGCCGGAAGTCGCTCTGCACCACTTGTATACGGTCAGACAGCGAATTGAGCCGCACACTGCGTGCAGCCATGCCGGCGGCTTTGGCATCAAGTTCAACCCCTACTGACTGCCCTGCACCGCGCGCGGCCAGCAGCATAGCAATAACTCCTGTACCTGTACCTAGGTCAACAACGCTGGTCCCTGAGCGAAGCGAGGCAAAATGGGCAAGCAGCACGGCATCAAGAGAAAAACAAAAATCTTGTCCGTGCTGAATGATTTTAAGATTATTAATTAGTAAATCGTCAAGACGCTCCCCTGGAAGAAGCAGCTCTGTTTGCATGTTACTCTTTTTCCACAATTTCTTCCCAGGGAATTTCAATATGCTGCCCGTCTGTCAGGATAACTGTGGCCATCTTTCTCGCTGCGTTAACAAAAGCAACCTTGCCTTCTCCGTCAACTGTGATGACTTCCGCACCAATGCCAGGCGCCGGTTGCCGTCTGCAGCAGTGTCCGCCTGCATTATAACAGTCATTTTCATATTTCAGGCAGCACATCAGCCGCCCGCAAATACCGGATATCTTCATAGGATTAAGCGAAAGATTCTGATCTTTAGCCATGCGAATGGAAACAGGCTCAAAATCACCCAGAAAGGTCGCGCAGCAAAGAGTACGTCCGCAGCAGCCCATCCCATTCATCATCTTAGCCTCATCGCGAACCCCGATTTGCCTGAGTTCTATGCGGGTTCGGAATACAGCGGCTAAGTCTTTGACCAACTCACGGAAATCAATACGCCCCTCGGCGGTAAAATAAAAAATGATTTTATTGATATCAAATGTAAACTCGACATCTACCAGCTTCATCGGCAGGTTGTGAGTAAGGATCTTCTGCTCGCATACGCTGAAGGCTTCTTTCTCGCGCTGACGGTTCTCTTCAACTCTGGTTGTATCATCGTCAGTTGCTTTGCGTAAAACCGGTTTGAGCGGTGTCACAATATCTTTGTCTTCCACCTGGCGTGTTCCAATGACGACATTGCCAAATTCCAGTCCCCGCGCAGTCTCCACTATGACGTTTTCTCCAGCCTGGATACTCATCGTTCCGGGATCAAAATAGTATATTTTACCGGCTTTTTTAAACCGGACTCCCACTACTGTTTGCAACAGGTTTCCCCCCCTTTATATATTCGTTTAATTGAATAATCAACGCCTCACTGGTTAGCCGGGCATTGGCGTTACCGGCCAATGCCCGTTCGGCCTGACGCAGCCCGGCATACGAACTGCTTAGCGCGTCTTCACTCCAATTTTTCGCCAGTAGCGCAAGTTGTTCGATAATGTCAATATTAAAGACAAGCGGTTGTGGCTGGGCGGTTTTCAGCACCGCCAAGTCACGAATAAGCATACTAAGGTGCGGCATCAACTGTGCCGCTGCTTTATCTTCTTTCTCATAAAGCGCGGCGGCAATATCGAGCAAATTCTGAGATTTGTCAGCTGACAGCCTTGATAGAATAGCAACTGCCTTATCCCGGGCATCCAGTCCACCGATCGCCGCAAAAGTATGTGCGGCTCCGATACGTCCTCCGCTCAGTCTGGCGGCGGCTAATGCTTTTTTACTCTCGATACCTTTATTGATTAGCGTATCCGCAATTAAGTCTGGTGATACCGGCTGAAAAGGAAACAGCCGGCACCTGGATATCACCGTATCCAGCAGACGATAACGCTGGCTGGACGTTAATATAAATGCTAAATAGGCCGGCGGCTCTTCCAGTACCTTCAGAAGGCTATTCGCGGCCTGCTCAGTCATAGTCTCAGCAGTCTCAATAATACATACCCGCTTTTGGCTATGAAAGGGACTCATAGCCATTTCACGCTGCATGCTGCGGATTTGGTCTATTTTAATGCTGCTGCCCTCCGGCGAAAGCTGATATAAGTCCGGGTGAGCTCCTCGCACCAGCATCCGGCAAGAGCTGCAAATGCCGCACGCCTCACCCTGATCATGGTTTTCGCATAATATACCGGCAGCTAAAATCTTGGCAACAGTAAACTTGCCTACGCCGTCCGGGCCGGTAAACAACATGGCATGCTGAATGTCACCGCTCTGCAGCATACGCCTGAGCATACTGATCGTTTGGCTGTGGCCAATGATACCAGCCCATTGGTATGCAGTATTCATAAATACAAATCAACCAGCATGCCGCGAATCGCATCCAGTTTCTCCATGATGGAAAGCTGGCGTTCCTGCCCGTGTCGGATATCTTCCGCAATTTCAGCTAGTTTATCATCCACCTGGCGGATGATGGTATATGACTTTTGACGTCCATGGCGATCCCACCCCGTCTGCGATTGCAGACTGTATATATTGCCCACAGCCTCACCGATGAACTTGCGCACAAGTTCGCGGTACGCCTTAAGCTCCGCATAGGTTGGAACCCTGCCAAGGCGGTTTCCCTGCTCATTTATTTCTTCCAACATGGCACTCAGGCGTTCTTTGGCCTGCTTGTCAGTTGCTTTCATCAGATCAGAGGCAAAAAAACCATTAGCTTTATCCGACTTGCCGCTGCCGTCTCTCTCTGGTAAAACCGGCACCGCAGTAGATCCTGTTTTATTTATTTTCATTTGAAACAGTCACTCCCTATCCAAAGCTGGACTAATTATATGAGCGGCTGGTATATTGCCCTTTCTTTCCCTAACTCCAGTGACATTAATTATAATTCTTTTTATAAAAATAATCAAATTATGGTATACATACCCATAATTCCAGTAAAAGTAAAAAAAACCTGCTTTTCAGCAGGCTTTTAAACCGCAGGGGAGATTGCCGCGCGAATGCTCCCTGGAAACAGGGAGACTGCCTCGCGCTGCTCGCAGTGACAGGGGATTGTCCGTGATCAGCAATTATGTCCGCCATGGCATTTCTGACACTAGCGCCACCATGCTACGAAGAATAGCCAACTGGTCCATACCACCATAATATGTCATCGCGAGCCTGCGAGGCGATCTACTCCGTCGTCTCTTCCGTCTATTATGGAATATAGCTTCAAGGCCGTTCAGAAGTGCCCATATACTAGGCAGGGGGAGAAACTGCGCGCGCAGACAGTACAATTACGTACGGCAAGCGCGCAGTTTCTCCCCCTGCAACGTAGATGGGTGCTTATCAACGGCCGCCCTCGCCGCAGGATTTGCGGGGAACAAGCTCCGGCTCATACACAATCAGCACCGGCTTCTTATTCAGCCGCCCGGACTTAATTCGCTTCAGCAGCGTAGCTGCCGCCTTTTCGCCCATAGCATAGGTCGGCTGGGCTACTACCGTAACCGGAGGCTCCATAAGCGGAGCCCATTCCCAGTCATCAAAACCGATGACTGCGATATCATCCGGGATAACCAGCCTGAGCTGCTTGGCCGCCTTAATGACAGCCATTGTCATCAGATTATTCGCACCAAAAATAGCGCTGGGACGGCCTACTTGCTTCATCAGCCTATCCAAATGGCTGACAAGCACATCTTCGGCAGCCTCGGTTTCAATCAGCGCATCCAGGTGAAAGGATAGACCGTGCAGGCTAAGCGCCTTCCTAAAGCCTTCGACCCGTTCTTCGCGAGGACTGATTCCTTTGTATGGCAGCGTAAACATGGTGATGTTTTGATGCCCAAGCTTACGTAAATGATCTACCGCCAGGTGCGACCCGGCACTGCTATTGACTGCCACTGTATCGCACTGTATTTCCGGCACCTTGCGGTCGATCAGCACGACTGGCGTATGTATGCTTACATCCTTAATATAATGGTTGTTAAAACCTGTTGTATTGATAATCAGGCCGTCGACCTGTTTGGACAGCAGCATTTCGACGTATTCTTTCTCTTTTGCCGGGTCATCGTCAGCGTTACAGAGAATTAAATTCATGCCTGCCTGTTTGCAGCAATCTTCTGCTCCCCGGATCACACTGGTTGAGAAGGGGTTTAGAATATTGGCGACAATAGCCGCAATGGTGTGGGTACGCTTTTGCTTCAAACTGCGCGCCAAAGCGTTGGGCCTAAATTCCATTTCGGCAATAACTGCAGCGATTCGTTCCCTGGTCTCCAGGCTCATAGATTCGAACCGTCCGTTGAGATAGCAGGATATGGTGCTCTTAGAGACCCCAGCCTTTAATGCCACATCGTTAATTGTCACGGCCATATATGTTCTCCTTAGACAGGTGTATGATTCGTTTAGCGCTGGACACGCCCCGAACCGTCGCCCGCCATCAGCGTTTTAACTTCGCTGACCGATACATGGTTATGATCGCCCTCAATGCTGTGTTTCAGGCATGACGCCGCCACGGCAAATTCCAGGCAGTCCTTATCGCTGTAACCGTTCATCATCGCGTAGATCAACCCGCCGGCAAAAGAGTCGCCGCCGCCGACACGATCAACGATGTGAATGGGGTAATTGCGGGAGAAGTGATACTCGCCCTCTTTATACAGCATAGCCGCCCAGTTGTTGTCGGAAGCCGAGATACTGCCGCGCAGCGTTATGGCAACTGCTTTAAAACCGAAACGCTCTTTGAGCTCAGCAGCCACTTTTTTATAGCCTTCATGACTCAGTTGCCCCCCCTCAATATCCGAATGGGGAGCTTTGATGCCGAAAACCTTCTCAGCGTCTTCCTCGTTGGCAATAGCAACATCCACATAGGGCATATATTGCTCCATGACTTTGCCAGCCTTTTCGCTGGTCCAGAGGTTCTTGCGGAAATTAAGGTCGCAGCTTACCGTCAACCCTGCGGCTTTAGCTGCCTGACACGCTTCCAGCATGCATTCGGCCGCGCTATCGCTAAGCGCCGGCGTGATGCCGGTAAAATGAAACCAAGTAGCGCCGGCAAAAATCTTCTCCCAGTCAAAATCGCCCTTCTTAGCACCGGCGATAGCAGAGTTAGCCCAGTCATATACAACCTTAGACGGACGCTGGGAGGCGCCTTTCTCCAGGAAATAAATACCCAGGCGGCTGCCGCCCTTTATCATGTACTGGGTATCAACGCCATAACGGCGCACTTCGTTAACCGCCGACTGGCCGATCGGATTATCGGGAACCTTGGTAACGAAGGCTGCGTCCATGCCAAAGTTAGCAAGTGAAACTGCCACATTAGCTTCGCCGCCGCCATATACAACTTCAAAAGAACTGGTCTGCTCAAACCGGAGATATCCCGGCGGAGCCAGTCTCAACATAATTTCCCCGAAAGTTATTACCCGTGCCATATTCCTAATCTCTCCCTTATTTGCCGCGAGCTTCGCGGATTTTTTCAATAAACTGTTTGCCAATGTCGGTAATCGACTGGTAATCGCCTTTTTTAGCGCCGCCGGTGAGGTTGCCACCCGCGCCAACTGCTACGCAGCCGGCTTTGATCCACTCAGCTACGTTATCTAAGCCGACTCCGCCGGTAGGCATAAGATTGGATTGCGGCAGCGGACCCTTAACCGCCTTAACAAAAGTTGGCCCTAATGTTTCGCCAGGGAACACCTTAATGATGTCTGCACCGGCTTCCATAGCCTCGACAATTTCCTTGATCGTAGCCGCACCTGGCATAATAGGTACTTGATAACGGTTACAAAGCTTAATAGTATCCAAATTCACTGACGGGCTGACTACATACTGGGCACCGGCCAGAATGGCAATACGCGCTGTTTCCGGGTCAAGCACCGTGCCTGCGCCGATAATCATCTCACCGGACCTATATGTATTGGCCAGATCTTCAATTACCCGGGCCGCCCCTGGAACGGTAAACGTAATCTCAATGGCAGCCACGCCGCCCCTTAGGCAGGCATCAGCGATTTTGATTGCCTGGTCGGAATTTTCTGCCCGGACAACTGCCACCAGGCCACAATCCATAATTCTTGTAAGCACCTTCATTTTTGGTGTCATTGTTTACTCCTCCTAGTATACCGGTTTAGTAAACCGGTTTTGTTAATAATTTTATTCGTTCATTGTTCGAATATTCCTGCACTATTTTATATAATTTCAGCATGCGGAACAAAAAATGCGACAGCGGAGAACCATCCTCTGCTGTCGCATTTTTTATCTGACGTTTAAGTTAGCTGATGGGTCGAAAATCATCCGTCTGCCGATTAAGCCGGTGGTGTTATAGTATGTACAGTACTCGGGAAAGGTATCCAGTAGAAGGCGTTCTTCGCGCCTCAGCCTGACGATCAGGAGAGCGATATGCAGCGACGCTCCCACGATAACGGGCACGGCGGGGAACATCAGCATATTGGCGATTTCCCATACGATATAACAGACATATAAGGGATGGCGTGAGTATTTATAAATGCCATGAGCCACCACCGTATGCGCCTCAGGAATAACAGTCAAGCACTTACCCAGGCACAACAGCGACCAAATGACAAATGGATACGGCAGCAGAGACAGCAGCGAGCCCAGCTGCCGAACTTCGTGCATGCCGGCAAACTCAATGACAGGATAGGTAATAAAGGCCCCCGATAAACAAAAACCCAGACTGGCGCCAACGCTGATAAAAAAGGACGTCAGACTGGTATCCATTTCTTTGGGTTTGTTAATAAAGCTCTGGGTTAAAAAATACAGATTCAAGCAGGCCACGAACAAGGCCGGTCCTGCCCAAAACCAGTGATAGCCAAAAATTAACAGTTCTGACAGCCGAGAAATAATCAAAGCTATGCAAAATACGGTCAGTATAGCATTTGCCAATAACCGGACTGTTTGCGGATACATGCGCATTCCTCCTTTATTCTATAACTCAAGTATAAAGGCAACCAGCGCTGCCAGGTATCCGGCAAAGGTCTCAATGGAGTTAGTCTATTAGTCCTAACAAATCGTACCACCCATAAAATGGGTATAGCCCTTTTTATTCACGCACGCACAGCGTGTGGTTATCAAAATCGTAATAGAAACAGGCGGCCGTTAATGCCTATGCAAGAGATGCGCTATAGTTTGATAGATTTGCTGGTGGATATCTTCAATACTCCTCAGGTTCCCGTTTTGGCAGCACGCTACTTTAGACCAATTGTACCGCCGTGCCACTTCCAGGGAAATGCGGTAGCAGCTTTCTAAATAAGCGGTATTACGCTCATGGATATCCTTTTCCGCCATCCCGGCTTTATTGGGGCGATCCTGCATCAACTGAGCGCTGGCGTCTGGCGGCATATCCAAAAAGATGACGCAGTCGGGCACCGGCAATCCGCACTTGACGAATTCAAAGTCCCACAGCCAGTCCAAATAGATGTTACGCTCCCCGGGGCTATCCACCTTGGCGGCTTGGTGAATCATATTGGAAGTAGTGTAACGATCTGCAATAATCACACCGCCGCTGTTATAAAACTCTTGCCAGTCGGTCATAAAGGATGCCAGCCGGTCGACCGCGTAGAAGGCTGAGGCCGCATACGGATTGACCGCGCCTGGGTCGGTGCCGAAATCGCCGCGCAGGTACATTTTGATCAGTGCTGCGGAATCACTCTGATAGTTGGGATAGTCTATTTTTCTTACCCTATAGCCTTCGCCACATAACCGGTCGTACAGCTTGCCTGCCTGGGTGGCCTTGCCGCTGCCGTCACCGGCTTCAATGACGATTAATTTTCCTTTAGTCATGGGTCACTCTCCCGCCATTTCTTCATTCTACAACTTTGATAGTTTTCAGCGTGTAGTCCTCCGGTCCTGAGATATGCAGCCCGGCATCCTGCAGCCGGCTGCAGTAATCAATAATATCGCTATTAATCATTTCGCCCGGACAAAGCAGCGGAATGCCCGGCGGATAAAAGGTGACTATCTCGGCGCAGATCTTGCCGGCCGATTGCCGAAAAGGCATTGTCCGGGTGTGGCCAAACAGCGCCCGCCGTGGTGATATGACCTGCTTGGGCAGCAGCGGATACTGGGTATGCATATAAATATCATCCACAGCCGTGAAATCGCTTGTGCCATGAAATCGCTTGGCCATATCTGTCAAAGCATTGATCACCGCCTGCACTTCCGCTTCACCGTCCCCCAGCGTGATCAGAAACAGGATGTTATACATGTCGGAGAGCTCTACCTGCACTTTATACTCATGGCGCAGTATACGTTCAGCCTCGGCGCCTTTCATACCCAGCCCTTTCACCGTAACCGTGACCTTCGTCGGGTCTAAGCTGAAGACACCAGGGTTGCCGATCATTTCTTCCCCAAAACAATACAGACCGGGAATGGTATTGATCGCGGCTCTAAGCTTCTGCGCCAGTTCCACCGACCGGTTGATCAGTTCCCGCCCCTCAGTCGCCATTTGCATGCGGGCAACATCCAGTGATGCCAGGAGAATATAGTTGGGGCTTGTTGACTGCATCAGCTGCAGCATGGCCTTGAGACGCGGCACGTTGATGCGCCCTTCCCGGCAGTGCACGATAGAACACTGGGTAAGTGCGCCGATAATCTTATGCGTACTCTGCGCGCAGATGTCGGCCCCCGCATCCAGCGCCTGAGTTGGCAGCCGGTCACCAAACATCAGATGCGGGCCGTGAGCCTCATCCACAACTACCGCCATGTTATGACTATGAACGATATTTACAATTCGTTTAAGGTCTGTGGCCACGCCGTAATACGTCGGGTTGATGATTAATACCCCTTTAGCATCCGGGTGATCTTGAATCGTCTGCTCGACGGTTTCCGGCGTTACGCCCATGGCCAGCCCCAGATTGACATCGATCTCCGGCTGCATAAATACCGGGATAGCGCCGCCTAGAAT
>Ga0366772_1040_pt1 | contig 22680 bp, 19 predicted proteins | sample BONcelN113001C11_FD_207089 | JGI IMG/M metagenome (GOLD analysis project Ga0366772, IMG submission 207089) | Enriched cells from coal bed in the Powder River Basin, Montana, United States - BONCAT cells N11 rep2 HSBNCT.N11.300.1.C11 ...
GGCTTGGTGAGCACTCCCAGGAAATTGGGCAAATTGTCGATACTATTTCCGGCATTGCCAGTCAGACTAATTTGCTTGCCTTAAATGCTGCGATTGAAGCTGCCCGTGCCGGTGAGCAGGGAAGAGGCTTTGCTGTTGTTGCTGATGAAGTGCGCAAATTAGCTCATCAGTCTCAGGAAGCAGCTAAACAAATTGCCTTTCTTATTCACCAAATCCAGCAGGAAACAGGCCAAGCGGTCAATGCAATGGAAGAAGGTACAAAAGAAGTCAAAAAGGGCAGTCAGGTAGTGGACGATGCGGGACAATCCTTTACTCTTATTGTGGAACTCATTAACCACGTGACCAGACAGGTTCAGGAAATTTCGGCAGCCATTCACCACATGTCCGGCGGCAGCCAAAAGATTGTCCTGGCAGTGCGGGCTATTGACTCCACCGGTAAGGATATTACCAGTCAGACTCAAATGATTTCGGCAGCTACCGATGAAGAAGCAGCTTCCATGACACAGATAACCGATGCCAGCCAAACCTTATCCCGGATGGCCGAGGAATTGCAAAATGCAGTCAATAAATTCAAAGTTTAATAGAATTTAACTTTTTTAAAAGGTCCTGTCCCACACTGGGATAGGACCTTTTTGTTTACCATAAACATCCGGATAGACAAGAAGAATGTATTATGGTAAATTAGAATCAATAAGGACAAATGTCCTTTATAAATAGAAAGGGGATGTAAATTATGTTGGAAAACATCTATGAAGAAGAAATCGACTTAACAAATCCCCAAGATACTTTTGACTATTAAACAACTAATTTAAAAGGAGGGCCCTGTATGACTGATTTGGATTTTGCCGGACTCATTAAACAGGATCGCGAAGAACGGAAGCATCAACATTTTTCCGGAACGCTGCTGGATTATCTGGCTATTGTAAAAAAGGATCCAAAGATAGCCATGCTGGCCCATCAGCGAATGCATGAACTTCTTAATGCTCGCGGAGTTGAGGCAGTTAACGGGGAGGATAATCCCCGTCTCAAACGCTTGTATGGTAATGAGGTCATTAAAAAATACAAATTTTTTAAAGATGATTTTTATGGTATTGATAAGAGTATTATGAAAATGATGCGCTATTTTCATTCCGCCGCCATGCGGGGGGAAGAGGCCAGACAAGTGCTGTATCTGGTAGGGCCGGTAGGAGCCGGTAAATCCTCTTTAATGGAAGCTTTGAAGAAAGCGTTGGAAATGGCACCGCCTACCTATAGCATCAAGGATTGTCCTATGCGTGAAGAGCCGCTTCACTTGATACCGAAGCATCTTCGTCCGAATTTTGAAAAACTGCTTGGCGTAAAAATCGAAGGCGATTTATGTCCTGTTTGCCGCTGGCGTCTGAAACACGAATATAAGGGCGAATTTGAGAATGTCCCGATAACGACAACGGAATTCTCCGTCCGGTCCCGCAAAGGAGTTGGTGTTGTACCTCCTGTTGATCCGAATAACCAAGATACATCAGTTTTATCCGGCTCGGTAGATATTTCTAAGATGGACATGTATCCTGAGGACGATCCCCGGGTACTATCCCTTAACGGCGCATTTAATGTTGGCAACCGGGGAATAGTTGAGTTCATTGAGGTTTTCAAAAATGACGTCGAATATTTGCATACCATGATTACGGCAACCCAGGAAAAATCTATCCCTTCTCCGGGGAAAGGCTCGATGATTTATTTTGACGGTATTATCCTAGCTCATTCTAATGAGGCTGAGTGGAACCGCTTCAAATCAGATCACACGAATGAAGCTATATTAGACCGTATTGTCAAAGTAGAGGTGCCTTATTGTCTGGAACTGGAAGAAGAAGTTAAGATTTATCGCAAAATGCTTTCCAACAGTGCCTTTAATGCTCACATTGCCCCTCACACGATTGAAATGGCCTCTATGTTTGCTATCCTGACACGCCTGGCACCGTCGGCGAAGGTGGATCCCCTTACTAAGCTGAAAATTTATAACGGTGAGGAAATTGTAGAAAAGGGATCTACTAAAAAAGTTGATATCAGCGAATTGAGAGAGGAAGCTGCCCGTGAAGGCATGACCGGCATATCCACCCGGTTTATTATGAAGGCGCTGGATACTACCCTCTCTGATTCGGAGCATAATTGCATTAATCCAATCACTGTGCTGGATACGCTGGTAAAGGCCGTGAAAGAGATGGTAATTAGTGAGGATGATAAAAAACGGTATTTAGGCTTTTTGCAGGATACTCTTAAAAAGGAATATAATAAATTGCTGGAAAAAGAGGTAACCCGGGCGTTTATTTACGGTTATCAGGAGCAGGCGGAAAGTTTGTTCAATAATTATCTTGATCACTCGGAAGCTTTTGTTAACTCTGCAAAAATCAAAGATAAGAGTACCGGTGAAGAACTGGAATGTGATGTGAAATTCCTCCAGTCCATTGAAGAGCAAATCGGTATTACCGGTACGGCTGCGCTGGGCTTTAGGCAAGACGTAACAGCCTATATGTTTTCCTTGCTCCGCAGTGGTGGAAAAATTGACTATAAGAGCTACGAGCCGCTCAAAGAAGCGATTGAGAAAAAGCTGACCGTATCTGTCAAGGAACTATCCCGTGTTGTGACTAAGGCCCGTGTTCGTGACGGTGAGCAAGACGGCAAATACAATGCCATGGTTGAGGAAATGAAACGCAACGGCTATTGTGACCATTGCTGCAACGTTGTTCTAAAATATGCTGCTAATAATTTATGGCGCGATTAATAGAAGCTTAGGACCTAAGCTGACAGAGAGGAGAAATGCGTCATGGCAATATTTAAGGATGGCAGCCTTACCCCGTCTGACCGTTCTCAATGGGATCGCAAGCGCCATCGTCAACTGGTGGAAGAGGCCATTAAAAAGAATATTGGCGGGATTATTGCAGAAGAAAGCATTATTGGTCAGGATGGCAATAAAAAGATTAAAGTGCCGATTAAAGGGATTAAAGAATATCAGTTTATTTATGGTAAAAACACCTCCGGTGCCAGTTCGGGACAGGGAGATGAACAGCGCGGCCAGGTTGTTGGCAAGGCGAATCGGGAAGAAGGCCAGGGAGCGGGTGGGCCTGGCAGCGAAGCGGGCGAAGATATTTTTGAGACAGAAGTAACGCTTGATGAATTGGTGCAGTATCTTTTCGAAGATTTGCAGCTTCCTGATATGGAACGCAAAAAACTGGCATCCATTGAAGCGACTAGGCGTTTTAAGCAATCAGGCTATCAACGGAAAGGCATCCCGCCGCGCCTGGCCAAGAAAAAATCGGTGATGGAAAAGATAAAACGGACGAAATCGGCGCAAAATGCCAGTATCTCACTTGAGGAACGGCAGCCGTTTCGGGAAGAAGACCTGCGTTATTTCCGGGTGAAAGAAGAACAGCGCCGCCATTCCAATGCAGTGGTTATTTGCATTATGGATACTTCGGGATCAATGGATCAAACTAAAAAGTATCTGGCTCGCAGCTTTTATTTCCTGTTGTATCAATTTGTCCGTTATCGCTACGAGCATGTGGAAGTAGTCTTTGTTGCCCACACCACTGAAGCCAAGGAAGTCAATGAACAGGAATTCTTCCACAAAGGTGAATCGGGAGGGACTTTTATCTCCAGTGGCTATGCCAAAGCTTTAGAGATTATTGACCAGCGCTATAATCCGGAAGTTTGGAACATCTACGCTTTTCACTGCTCTGACGGTGATAATTGGACGGAAGATAATCCCCAGGCCCTGGCATTAGCCGAAAAGCTATGTGAAGTGTGCAATCTGTTTGGTTACGGTGAGGTGGCTGCTACCGGTTACTGGCAAAAGTCCATCGGCCAGCTTTTCCGGGAAATAATTCAATCTGATCACTTTGTTACGGCCTCTATTACAACGAAAGAGGATGTATGGCCGGCCTTCAAACGTTTGCTGGCTAAGGCTGAGGAGCAAGGAGGTGAGAGTGATGGACGGGTATAGCTTACGGGAGTTAGAACTTTGGAATAAGAAAATAGAAACCTTGGTTAAGGCGAGCGGACTCGATTGTTATGAACAGCATTTTGAAATATGCAGTTATGAAGATATGTTGTGTTACGAAGCCTACGTGGGTATGCCCAGCCATTATCCCCACTGGAGTTTCGGCAAGTCCTATGAACGGCAGAAAACCTTCTACCAGCATAATCTTTCCGGCCTTCCCTACGAAATGGTGATTAACTCGGACCCTTGTATAGCCTATCTCATGAAGGACAACACGCTGCTATTGCAGATTCTTACGATGGCGCATGTCTATGGCCATAATGACTTTTTTAAGAACAACCGTCTTTTTCGCCGTGACACGCGGGCTGATTTGACAGTGGAAAATTTTAAAGCTCATGCCGATAGGGTGCGCGGCTATATTCAAACTCCAGGCATTGGAGCCCAAAAAGTGGAACGTATCCTGGATGCTGCTCATGGTCTGCGTTTTCAAACGGCCCGTAATGGGACCGGACGGCTGCCCGGTCGCAGTGAACTTACAGCGGCAGATGGTGAAGCTATTGCCGGACGGCACCAGCAAGATTTGCTGCTTTTCCTGGCAGAGCGTGGCAAATTAACCGACTGGGAGCGGGACTTAGTGAACATCGTTCGCGATGAAACCCTCTACTTCATTCCTCAGATGGAAACAAAGATTATGAACGAGGGCTGGGCCAGCTACTGGCACTATAAACTGCTTAAACAACTTGATATCGGGCAAGGTCTCTATTTGGAGTTTTTGCAGCGTCATAATCTGGTAATTAGGCCCTATCCAGGTCGACTCAATCCCTACTTTGTAGGCTTTAAAATGTTTGAATACCTCGATAAAAAGCATGGGCTCGAGTTTATTATGGAGGTTCGTGCTGCCGAACGGGATCAATCCTTCCTGCGGCGCTATCTTTCGCAGGAGTTGTGCGATGAGCTGCATCTTTTCGCTTACGCTGCTGAAGGTGAAGAGGTAGTGGTGACCGAGGTTAGCGATGACCAAGGCTGGAAGGCTGTCCGCGATTCCTTAGCCAATTCAACTGGTATAGCAGCAATTCCCGCTATTGTGCCGGCTGCCGTTGAAGGGGGAAAACTCATCTTGCAGCATGTGTTTGACGGACGGGAATTGGAACTGAATTATGCTAAAGAGACTTTGAAATATATCGCCAGTCTCTGGGGAGGACCGGTTGAATTATTTACAAAGCTTGATAATAAGGAAATTACCTTAATTTTTTAAAGCGACTCATTAGAGTCGCTTTTTCTTTTGTGTGAAAATTTGTTGATTTTCCACACATCCTATGAGATAATTATAGTACACAATAAATTGGATCAATGGATTAAGCCAATGCGAGGTAAAGAATGATGATTCTTCAGCGAATGGGCATACCTATTTATCTGCAAGTGAAAACGCATATCCTGGACAAAATAAAAGCAGGCGATTTTCTTTCGGGGGCAAAAATTCCTACCGAACGGGAGTTGGCTGCTGAACTTGGTATCAGCCGTAATACGGTAAGTGCTGCCTACAAGGAGCTGTTGCTGGAAGGTGTGCTGGAAGCCAGGCAAGGGCGAGGAACTTTTGTAAAAAGCTCGGCCTCGTCAGAGGAAGAAAGCGACTTCGCCGGATCAAAAAGGGACCGCCTGGCAAGAATTATCGACGATGCTATGGCAAAGGCAAGCGAATTAGGTTTTACGGTCGATCAATTTGCGGCCATTACTCATATTCGGGCGCAAATCAAGACCATGGCCGTTCGTACCTTGCGAGTGGCAATTGTTGATTGTACAGCCGAATTTGCTCATCGCTTTGCTAGCCAGATAAGCCAGCAGATTGCTGTCCACTGTGAAGAGGTATTGTTAGCAGATGTGGAGCAAGGACGAGTGCCTGTGGAACTCCTGCAAGCCTGTGATTTGGTGGTAACAACAATGGAACACCATACTGCGCTGCTGCGGCTTCATGCTGTAAGCAACAAATTGATGGCTATTGCAGCCATACCCCGTCTGGAGGCGGTAATCCAATTGGCCCGCATCCCGGCCCATGAAGCAGTTGGTGTAGTTGCCAGAAGCAATGATTATTTCAGAGCTATAAAACGATTGCTATCCCGTATTAATGTGGGTGCTTTGCAGCTCGAACCGGTGTCGTCGCTAGACAAAGAAGTGCTCCGGCGATTTGTTGACAGTCATGCTGTATTGGTGGTTTCTGAGGAATTGGAGCCTATGGTGCGGCAACTGGCCGGAGTAAATCAGGAAATCATAGTCTTTTCATATGAAATTGATCAGGGATCTATTAATCAGCTTATGGCGCGCCTTGTTGTCCAAGCCCACTAGTTAGCACTGTGGCTCAATCTTAATAAAGTACTAAAGGAGTTAGTAACGTTATGCAAAACAAAGTTAAAGTTATTCTTGGCGTCATTGGTGCCGATTGCCATGCTGTCGGCAACCGTATTCTGGAACATGCTATCTCATCAGCCGGTTTTGAAGTTGTTAATCTTGGTGTTTTGGTTAAACAGGAAGAGTTTGTTAATGCTGCAATTGAAACAGACGCTAAGGCTATTTTAGTTGCTTCTTTATATGGTCATGGTGAAATTGACTGCCGTGGTTTGCGTGACCGCTGCCACGAAGCCGGTATTGGCGATATCTTACTGTATGTAGGCGGCAACCTGGTTGTCGGCAAAACGGATTTCACGGCAGTTAAAGAGAAATTTTCCGCTATGGGTTATGAACGTGTTTATGCTCCCGGTACTTTGCCGGAAGAAGTAATTGCCGATCTCAAGAATGACATGAAAGAGCGGGGATATTGCGTGTGAAACCCGTTCTGCTTATCGATTTTGGCAGTACTTATACCAAGATCACTGCAGTTGATGTCGTAAGCGAAACAGTTTTAGGTACTGCCAGAGGTATAACAACCGTTACTACTGATATTACCGATGGTCTCAATGAAGCACTGGCAAAACTGTTCCAGCAAACAGGCCAATTGGACTTTAGCCGCGTTTTAGGCTGTTCCAGCGCTGCCGGCGGCTTAAAAATGGTAGCTGTCGGCTTAGTTCCTGAATTAACAGCTGAAGCGGCTAAACGGGCAGCTTTAGGCGCCGGTGCAAAAGTATTAGGTGTTTTTTGTCATGAATTAAGCGAGTACGAAGTGCAGGATATTGCTGCCCTGCAGCCGGATATTATCTTGCTTGCCGGTGGAACTGACGGCGGCAATAAGCAGGTCATTCTTCATAATGCCGGTATGCTGGCGCAGTTGGGCCTGGATGTGCCAATTGTTGTAGCCGGTAATAAGTCGGTGACTCCGGCAGTGGTGCGCATCCTCAGTGAAACTATGTCAGAGGTTGTTTATGCCGAGAATGTCATGCCTCGCTTGAATGAACTAAATATTGAACCGGCCCGCGAGATGATTCGTTCTATTTTCTTAAAAAGAATTGTTGAAGCAAAAGGCTTACATAAGGCGAATAAGCTGGTAGACCGCATGGTCATGCCTACGCCGGCCGCTGTTTTAAAGGCAGCTGATTTAGTAAGCCGGGGAAGTGACCGTGAACCGGGGTTAGGAGATATCGTTGTCGTTGATATTGGCGGTGCTACTACTGATATCTATTCCATTGCCAAAGGCGATCCTACCCAAAGCAGCGTTTCCCTGCACGGCCTGCCTGAACCTGCTGCCAAACGTACCGTAGAAGGTGATCTGGGAATGCGGTATAGTGCCGGTGCGCTGGTTAAAGCGGCCCGGGCGCCTTTTATTGCCCGGTGGGCCGCGGTAGAAGAGCAGACGATCATTGATTACGCCGCAAAGGTAGAAGCCAATATTGAATATTTACCTCAGTCGCCGGCAGAAGAACAAGTGGAAATTGCCATGGCCCGGGCTTGTACCGCACTGGGTATTGACCGTCACACGGGGTATCTGGAAACGTATTTTACACCTTTTGGTGCTGCTTATAGTCAGATTGGTAAGGATCTGACAAATGTGCAAATTGTGATTGGTACCGGTGGTGTCATCATTAATAACGGCCATCCGGAAGAAATCTTGCAAGGCGTAGTTTTTGATGAAAGCAATCCGCAGATTTTGAAGCCTCGCAATCCTGAGTACCGCATTGATAAATCCTATATCATGGCTGCAATGGGCTTATTAGGGGAAGAATATCCTGATGTTGCCGTGCGCATGATGAAAAAGTATATTGTCGGAGGGAATAAAAGTGGAACTGAAAAATAAAAAGTGGACTCATGACCAGTTTTTTGGCATGCGTGAAGATGTACTTACTCATTGGACGACAGGTAAGGAAGTGAATCTGGAAGAAGCCTTCCAATATCACCAAACCATACCGACGAAAAAACACTTTGCCAAACGTTTGGTAAAGGCAAAGCAAAAAGGCGAAACGCTCACTCAGCCCCGTGCCGGTGTGGCGCTTATTGATGAGCACATTAATCTCTTAAACTTTCTGAGAACAGAAGGCGAAGCTGATTTACTGCCTTCGACAATTGACAGCTATACCCGTCAAAACCAGTACAAAGAAGCTCAAAACGGCATTGAAGAAAGCCTGAAGGCCGGCCGGTCACTGTTAAATGGCTTTCCTGCTGTTAATCATGGCGTAACGGGAGTGCGTAAGGTAGTGGAAAGCGTTGACGGTCCGCTGCAGGTTCGTCACGGCACACCGGATGCCCGTTTGCTCACAGAAATCACGTTGGCCGGTGGCTTTACCGCTTATGAAGGCGGCGGAATTTCGTATAATATTCCTTATGCCAAAAGTGTATCGCTCGAAAGAACGATTTTTGACTGGCAGTATTGCGATCGCCTAGTAGGCTATTATGCCGAACAAGGCATTGAAATTAACCGTGAGCCCTTCGGCCCGCTTACAGGCACACTGGTACCGCCAAGCATTTCCCATTCGGTAGCCATCATTGAAGGAATTCTGGCGGCTGAGCAGGGAGTTAAAAATATTACCCTTGGTTACGGCCAGTGTGGCAATCTCTTCCAGGATATTGCTGCTATTAAGGCACTGGAGCAATTAGCAGAAGAATACTTTGTTAAATTCGGCTATAACGATTGTATATTGACCACAGTTTTCCACCAATGGATGGGCGGCTTTCCGCAGGATGAAGCAAAGGCCTTTGCGGTTATTTCGTGGGGGGCGGCAGCAGCTGCTTTGGCCAAGGCCACCAAAGTTATTGTTAAAACGCCTCATGAAGCACTGGGCATTCCCACGAAAGAAGCCAATGCACAAGGGCTGAGGGCAACAAAACAGCTCATCAATATGCTTCGTGACCAGGCTTTCCCGACAACCAAAGAAATTGAAGAAGAAATTGCCATCATCAAAGCGGAAACCCGTTGTATTCTTGACAAAGTATATGAAATGGGAGACAGCGATTTTGCTATTGGTGCCGTGCGGGCTTTTGCTGCCGGTGTAATTGATGTACCTTTTGCGCCTAGCAAATTCAACTTAAATAAAATTTTGCCTGCCCGGGATAATAACGGAGCAGTTCGCTTGTTTGAGGTGGGCAATCTGCCTTTCACGCAAGATATCATTGATTTTCACCGGGCGAAGATCGATGAACGGGCCAAATTCGAAGGCCGCAATGCCAGCTTTCAGATGGTTATTGACGACATATATGCCATATCGCACGGTCGCCTAGTCGGCCGTCCGCGTTAAGGAGGAGAAGTTATGAAAATTATTGACGTAGTAGCATCCCGTGGACTTACCGGTTTTTATTTTGATGACCAGCGGGCCATTAAAGCCAATGCCGGTCATGACGGTTTTACCTATGTAGGTGAGCCGGTTACACCGGGTTTTTCAGCTATCCGTCAGGCTGGAGAATCGGTGTCAGTAATGCTGGTTTTGGAAGATGGTCAGGTTGCTTATGGTGATTGTGCTGCTGTACAATATAGCGGAGCAGGCGGACGGGACCCCGTTTTTTTAGCCGATGATTTTATTCCGGTCGTTGAAAAGCTCATTAAGCCTCAATTGCTTAACCATGAATTAGCATCTTTTAAAACTTTAGCTGAAGAAGTCGACAATCTTGTTGATCCCGGTACGGGCAAACAAATTCATACCGCTTTGCGATATGGTGTTACTCAGGCCATTTTGGATGCTGTTGCCAAAGCAAAAAAACAGCTAATGTGCGAAGTTATTGCCGAAGAATATAATACCCAGGTAAGTGAGCGAGAAATACCCGTTTTCGCCCAATCCGGTGATGACCGGTATCTGAATCCCGATAAAATGATTATTAAAAAAGCCCAGGTTCTGCCTCATGCTCTGATTAATAATGTGAAAGAAAAGTTAGGCGCAAAGGGCGAACTGCTGCTGGAATATGTAGAGTGGCTGCGCAACCGTATCCTTGCCATACGCTCGAGCGAAGATTACCAACCGACGCTGCACATTGACGTATACGGTACCTTTGGCCTGGCTTTCAATAATGAAATTGAACCGATGATTAACTACTTCCGCCAGCTGGAAAAAGCGGCGGCACCATTAAAACTACGTATTGAAGGCCCTGTTGACGTGGAGGACCGGGATAAGCAGATTGAAGTGCTGAAGGAAATTACGGCCCGTCTTCATCAGGAAAATATAGATGTTGAAATAGTAGCTGACGAGTGGTGCAATACATTGGCTGACATTAAACTGTTTGCCGATCAACGGGCCGGAGATATGCTGCAAATTAAAACTCCAGACCTAGGTGGTATTAACAACGTTATTGAAGCAGTGTTATACTGTAAAGAAAAAGGTATCGGTGCTTATCAGGGCGGTACTTGCAATGAGACCGACCGTTCTGCTCAAGTATGCGTTCACATCGCTATGGCTACTCAGCCTGTGCAAATGCTGGCCAAGCCAGGCATGGGCGTTGATGAAGGCCTGATGATCGTATATAACGAAATGAACCGCATTCTGGCTTTACGGAAGGCGCGCCGGTAGAAACGGAGGAATTTATGAAATCTCCCGGACTTAGCGACCAATTAATGTATTCCAGCTATTTTGCTCCCCGGGGACGGAATCGCATGTATATTTTGGGGCAGCAGCTTAGCGGACGTTATTTGTCTCCCCTTGACAGACTTATCGGCATTATCGGCGAGTCGGGGGCAGGCAAATCGTCGCTGGTACGGGGAATGTTTCCCGGCTTGGAATTGACTAACGATGACGACGGCGTTAATATTCGCCCGCTGCCGCTACTGAAAAATATCGATAGAGGCTTTTTTTCCAGCCATACTTATCATGTGGATATTCGCTTTGAGCTGGCCTTTACGCAGATTCATGTATTGGCCGAGGCGGTGCAAAAAGCTTTGGCTCAGGAAAAAAGAGTGATCGTCGAGCACTTTGACTTGCTTTACCCCATTTTAGGCCGCAATGCCGATGTTTTGCTTGGTGTCGGTGGTGAGGTTATTGTCGTCCGGCCAACCGTCTTTGGCCCTTTTCCGAAAGAGTTGATCGACATTGTTACCAAGACACTGCGCTATCGTAAGATGGCTCATACGGCTGAAGATTTGACGGCCCGTATTTTGGTAAATGATTATCAGGCTTTTCTGCCCTTTAGTCATCGTGACGTGCATCATGGTTTTGTATTGGAATACCCCATTGAACTGGATGCCGACCTTAGAGAGGTGGAAAAGAAAGTTCGGGCCATGATTGATGATGGCCTTGATATTTGCTATGCTGATGAAACGCATATTCGCATTGGGAAAGACATGTGGTCCTGTTCGGGGCCGCGGACACATGTCAAAAATACCGAAGACATTGAGAATTTCCGACTGCTCTATGAATATAAATACGATCCCAAGACGAAGTCGTTTCTGATTATCGGCCTTGTTGGCACGCTGAAAGATGACTTAGATGGTTTTGCCGGATTGACATTAATGGCTTCTGGTCATTGCTAATCGCGCTGCCTCTTTTGGGGGCAGCCTTTCTCTATATGCAAAGAGAGGTGTGTAAACTATGATACAACTATTACGGCCTGCTCAGGCAGGTACTTTGGAATCTAACGATATCATGATCACGGTGGCTCCTGGTAAGGCGGCAACCGGTATCGTTCTGGAGCTGGATAGTCTGGTAATGGACCAGTATGGCGAAGCTATTCGTCAGACTATCGCAGAGACGGTAGCACAGCAAGGTGTGGACGATCTCTATATTAAAGCAATTGACCGGGGTGCTCTGGATTGTACGATCCGGGCAAGGCTGCTGGCGGCACTAGCCCGGGCCGGAGTTATCCGGCAGGAGGCGGTAGTATGACGGACTTACGGAGAACTATGCTTTTTCTGCCGGGTAATAATCCCGGAATGCTGCAAAACGGCGGTATCTTTGGTGCCGATTCACTCATTCTGGACTTGGAAGATGCTGTCGCTCCTGCTGAGAAAGATACGGCCCGTTTATTGGTCGCTCATGCCTTGCGCGAAATTGATTACAGCGGCAGCGAAACGGTAGTTCGCATCAATACCTTGGACACTTTCGGCAAACAGGATATTCGGGCTATTGTACCTTGCCGCCCTGCCGCCTTGTTAGTGCCCAAAGTACAGACTGCAGATGATATTCGTGCAATTGCCGCTGAGATTGCCGCTGCTGAACGGCCCGGACAAGCTCCTGTTGGTATCATTGCTCTCATTGAGACTCCCCGCGGCCTGGCAGAGGCCTATCCGATTGCTACAGCCAGCAGTCGGATGCTGGCCTTAGCCTTTGGTGCGGAAGACTATACGGCCGCTCTTGGTGCTCAACGGACCAAAGAAGGCAGTGAGATATTAAATGCCCGGGCAGCGCTTGTGAATGCAGCAGCAGCGGCAGGCATTCAGTCAATTGATACACCCTTTACGGATGTTAATGATGAAACAGGCCTGGTTGCAGATACTGCCTTTGCCAAGCAGCTTGGCTTCAAAGGTAAATTGACCATTAATCCCCGGCAAATTGACAGTATTCATACTGTTTTTAATCCAAGCATAAAAGAAATTGACTGGGCTGAACGAGTGATGCAGGCTATCAGGCAAGCTGAAGCAGAAGGATCCGGCGTCGCCTCACTTGATGGCAAAATGGTAGATGCTCCAATCGTAAACCGGGCTGAACGGACGCTGTATTTAGCTGACTTGCTTGGCCTCAGGAAGGTGGGAAAGGCATGAAAAACAGGTTAAACCGAGAGATACCTGAAAATATTGAGGGATACGGCAAAGTCAGGCCCTTTGCCGGTGCCTTTGCTACAGAACCGGATATGCTGCGTCAGGCTCCGGCAGTTAAACGCATCATTCCTGGCGAAGGAAAGCTGCTTACTTCGCTCGAAGCGGTATTCAAGAAGATTAATATTGCCGACGGCATGACCTTATCCTTTCACCATCACTTTCGTAACGGTGACGGTGTAGTCAATCAAGTGTTAGCGGTTGCTGCTAAACTGGGGCTGAAGAATCTAAGAGTGGCTCTTAGCTCGATTTTTCCTGTTCATCAGCCGCTTATTGAGCATATTAAAAGTGGTGTTGTAACTGCTTTAGATACTAATTATATGTCGGGACCGGTGGCTGAGGCTGTTTCGCAGGGAATATTAGCGCAGCCCGTTGTGCTGCGCACGCACGGCGGACGGGCACGTGCTATTGAGTGCGGTCAGCTAAAAATTGATGTTGCTTTTATTGCTGCTCCGGCTGCTGATGAATATGGCAATGTAAATGGTGTCCAGGGACCGACTGCCTGCGGGTCGCTGGGCTATGCCCTGCCTGATGCTGAATATGCCGACTATGTCGTTGCCGTAACCGACTACTTAGTGGAATATCCCCTTTCGCCGGTATCCATCCCCCAGACTCGGGTGGATTATGTGGTTACCGTTGACCAGGTTGGCGATCCCAAGGGCATTGTCTCGGGAACTACCCGCATTACCAAGGAGCCGGTAGGACTCAAAATTGCCGATACGGCCGCTCGTGTTATTCAGGCTGCCGGCCTGATTAAAGACGGATTCTCTTTTCAGACAGGAGCCGGCGGAGCCTCGTTAGCGACGGCTCATTTTGTCAGAAAAATGATGGTTGAGTCAAAAGTAACGGGAAGCTTTGCACTGGGCGGTATTACAGGCTATATGGTGGAAATGCTGGAGCAAGGCTTGTTCAAAAAGCTCATTGATGTACAAGGGTTTGATTTGGACGCCATTCGCTCTATTGCTGCCAATCCTAACCATTTAGAAGTAAGTGCCGGATATTATGCCAGTCCCTATAATAAGGGATGTGCCGTTAACAAGTTGGATGTAGTTATCCTTGGTGCTACTGAAATTGATACCGACTTCAATGTGAATGTGGTTACCGCCTCGGGTGGTCTGATCATGGGGGGCTCTGGCGGCCACAGCGATGCTGCAGCCGGGGCAAAGGTAACAATTGTAGTTGCCAGCCTGCTTCGTGGGCGTCTGCCGATTATTATGGATCAAGTATTGACGGCAACAACGCCGGGAGAGACAATAGACGTATTGGTCACCGAACGGGGAATTGCTGTTAATCCTCGCCGGCCTGAGTTAAAAGAACAACTGCTTAGTGCGGGCTTACCGGTGAAAGATATTCAGGAATTAAAGCTGTTAGCGGAAAAAATCGCCGGTGTTCCGGTGCCGGTTGTTACGGGAGAGCGGATTGTAGCCGTTGTTGAATATCGCGATGGCACAGTCATTGATGTTGTTCGCCAAACAAGGAGGTAACTATGGAGTGGGGCAATATTGAAAAACGGGTCGTAAATCTTAAAAATTCGGCGGAAGTGGAAGAAGTACGTAAGTTCTTAGCCCAATTCAATCTTTCTTTTGATGGGACAGTTGATTATACCCTTGCCTTTTACCGGGATGAGATATTAGTTGCTACCGGATCTTTACTAGGTGAAGTGCTGCGCAATATTGCCATAGATGAATCACTGCAGGGAGAGGGGCTTACCTCTCAGGTCGTAAGCGGCCTTATGAGTGAAGCTGCCCGGAGGGGCTTTTATCATTATTTCCTGTACACCAAACCGGAAAAAGCCCACCTGTTCAGTGCGCTGGGATTTCAAAAGGTAGCGCAAGCCGATTCGTATGCTGCTTTGCTCGAAACAGGCCTTGGTTCCATTGATACCTATTGCCGGGAAATTGCCACAGCCACTGCTCATTTGCCTGCAGGGCCGCGAGCGGCATTGGTAGTAAACTGCAATCCGTTTACCTTAGGGCACCAGGCTGTTATTGCCAAAGCTGCCAGGGAAAATGCAGCTGTCATTGTCTTGGTGGTGAGTGAAGACAAATCCTTATTTCCCTTTGAGGTTCGTCTGCGGCTTATCAAGGAAGGTTTAGCCGGTTACTCTAATATTGCTGTTGTTCCCGGAGGGAAATACATTGTGTCGGCAGCTACTTTTCCGGGATATTTCACGAAGGGCCAGCAAACCGTTGCGGCCCAAACCCGCTTGGATGCCACAATCTTTGCTTCCCGTATTGCCCCCAAACTTGGCATTGCCGTCCGGTACGTAGGCGATGAACCCTATTGTCCCGTAACTAACGCTTATAATCAGGCCCTGCAGGAAATATTGCCTGCCAATGGAATTGAAGTTCGTGTTATGCCTCGTCTGGCTGTTGAAGGAGAGGCGGTGAGTGCTTCGCGCGTGCGCGAACTCATTCGTCAGGAACAATGGGATGCCATTCGCTTGCTGGTGCCTGACAGCACATACCGCTACTTGACCTCGCCCGAAGCGGCATCCATACTTGCCGGCATCAGGCAAACCTATTCCAGGCATTAAGCAAGCTTGCTAACCTAACTAAATAATCGAATTATTTCCTCTTTGTTGTATTGCTAATCCCACTGTGTTTCTCTACAATATACGTAGGTGCTTGCTTTTATTTGCACCATGTGAGGGGGATCTGCGTGGATATTCGAGAAGCAGCTTTGAAGCTGCACAGAGACAATCAGGGAAAGTTAGAGGTAGCAAGTAAGGTTCCCTTAGCTACCAGGGAAGATCTCAGTATAGCCTATACTCCCGGTGTTGCTGAACCATGCAAGGACATTAAGATCAATAAGGATTTATCTTTTGAACTGACTTGCCGTGGTAATATGGTGGCGATTGTTACCGACGGTACCCGCGTATTGGGGCTGGGTGATATTGGGCCGGAAGCTGCTATGCCGGTAATGGAAGGCAAAGCAGTGCTATTCAAAGTGTTTGGTGACGTTGATGCCATACCTATCTGCTTAGATACCAAAGATCCGGAAAAGATCATTGAAACAGTAAGACTTTTGCAGCCTACTTTTGCCGGTATTAATTTGGAAGATATATCATCTCCCAAATGTTACGACATTGAAGACCGCTTAAAAGAAATTATGGATATTCCTGTATTTCATGATGACCAGCATGGCACTGCTATTGCAGCTTTATCGGCTGTTTTAGGCGCCTTGCGTTTTGTAAAAAAAGACATTAAAACTGCGAAGATTGTTGTAAACGGAGCAGGTGCTGCCGGAAGCGCTATCGGACGGCTATTGGTGAACGCAGGGGCACAGAATGTAATCATGGTAGATGTTAAAGGCGCTCTCTATGAAGGGATGGCAGATCTTAACCGTGTCCAGGAAGCGTTGGCCCGTACAACTAATAAAGCCAAAGTACGGGGGAATTTGGCTGAGATAGCTGCGGGGGCCGATGTCATTATCGGGGTATCTGCACCGGGCTCTTTTACTGCCGATATCATTGCTTCTATGAAGGAACCAATCGTTATTGCTATGGCTAATCCTGTTCCCGAAATTATGTATAACGAGGCCAAGGCTGCCGGAGCAATAGTTGCCGGAACAGGACGTTCAGACGCTCCCAATCAGGTTAATAATGTAACGGTATTTCCTGGAGTGTTTCGCGGTGCCATGGATGTGAGAGCCCGCCAGATTAACGAAGAAATGAAAATAGCTGCAGCTTATGCGATAGCTGGCCTTGTAGCTGATAATGAGCTGAGAGAAGATTTTGTTGTTCCCGATGCATTTGATCCTCGTGTGGCACCTGCTGTTGCTGCTGCTGTAGCCAAAGCGGCTATTGACACTGGTGTGGCCCGCATTCATGTCGATCCTGAAGTTATCAGGGCCAAGACGGCTGCCCGAGTAAAACTTGGCAAATAAGTCAAATTTTCACACCTACTGCTTGACATAATGTAAAACATCTGTTATTATAATACTTACCGTCAAGGGCGGCCAGAGCTAACTGCTCTGGCTGCAATCTTGAAAAATGATGTAAAAATGTGTTGACATTATGGCATCAAGTATGATACAATAATTCTTGTGTTAACGGGGCGTAGCGCAGTTTGGTAGCGCACCTGGCTTGGGACCAGGGGGTCGCAGGTTCGAATCCTGCCGCTCCGACCATTTCAATTTCATACTAAACGTGCGGGTGTAGCTCAATGGTAGAGTCCTAGCCTTCCAAGCTAGCTGCGTGGGTTCGATTCCCATCACCCGCTCCATTTTTTTGTTTACATGTCCTGGTAGCTCAGCTGGATAGAGCAACGGCCTTCTAAGCCGTGGGTCAGGGGTTCGAATCCCTTCCAGGACGCCAGAACACCTTAGAATTTAAAGGGGTCTAGCTATAAAAGCTAGGCCCCGTTTTTGTCGTTTATTTCATTTGTCGCAGGCAATGTCGCAATGGGTAAATTTGTCGCAATTAAATTTTGCTTTAATGGAAGAGTGTAACGTAGTGTTACGCTCTTTATTTTTTTTATAAAGTGGTTGTAAATTCCCGTTTAGAAAGTGACTTATATAGGAAGATATTTTATTTATCCCCCGGTGATTTTTACGATTCCAAACGGCACTTTCTCTATTTGCTACCTCGGCGTATACGTAATTCAATTGAAATCAATTGTATAAATCAACAGTAAATACACATGAATATACAAAAGCTGACTACATATGGACTTTTTAATAGTGAAACAGGCAGAGGGTGTAACTAACAGAACTTTAGGAACCAATAGGCAGTATACGAGGGATCATCTAGAGGAATTATTAGATGTCGCAATGGTTGGTCAGGTTGTGAATGTTTACTTGGGATTGCCTATAATCCATAGGCAATGACTATGATCATTGATTGAATTTATTAACCATAGAGCCATATACTATTATTACTAGAGATTGAATGATCAAATAGAGATGGTATAATGTGGATATAGGCAAAGTTGGGAGGAGAGTTATTTTGAAAACATCATCAATGGGGATTATTAAGTCAGTGTCTGGACAGGCTGCGAAAGCTATTCAAGCCGATATGAAAAATCCTAATATTAATATAGATGTTATAAAACGCAGTTCGGAATTGGCTGCTACCATTACTGTCAGGAAATCAGGCAAGTAAAATGGCCCTAGTTGCTGTACCTCTCTCCCTTGGTCATGCTGTTCTAACCCAGAATTTTGAATGCGAGTACCCCTATATTACCGACTACTTGCGTGACCCCTTAAGAGCTTATGAAGATAGAAAAACAGGTGACACAAAAACTGTTTTGGTTATTGATGAAGATAATAATCGTATCGCAGCATAGTTTGCTGTTGATTTGCGTTATCGTGAGCAGAAGGTTGGAACAAGAACATTTGCTTTAATTATTAATTCCATAAATGAGCTACGGCAAAGTGTCGGTATTCGTGCTATTACGTTATTTTCTGTGCCAAAGGCTGTTAAGTTTTATTCAGAATCCAATTTTACAGCACTATCAGAAGGCATGGATATGTATTTACATCCTTCTTGTGAAGGATGTATTCCGATGTACTTAGTTTTGCCCGAAATAGAGTTTGATGTTGTCTAATGTAGTTATAATGAGCCAGTTACCACAGAGAAATTTGTGGTAACTGGCTCATTTTTTTGTTTGTGAGCACTGTAAAGTACATTTCTAATTCTATCTATTTTAGCACGACTAGGTGCGTAATGTTATTAAGAACATCAGCTAGGCTGCAGATCTACTTCAAGCAGTTTGGCTGAAAAAACTCCATTTGAACTTTTTGCGGCAGGATTTTTCTGTTCAAGATCGAAGCGTTGAAATTAGTTAATCTAATGATAAATAAATATTAACTAATATAGTAAACGGACGAAGGAGATGCCTGGCTATGAACCGGATTATTCTTGTTTTTGTCGCCACCGCGCTGTGGTTTTCCTCTTATACATGTGTGCCTATTCTTACTGTTTTTGCACACCAGTTGGGAGCATCCTACCAAATGGTCGGACTTATTGTTGGGATCTATGGTTTTACCCAGTTTGCGCTACGGATTCCGGTAGGGATTCTGTCGGAAGCCTGGGGCAGTCGGAAAATATTCATTCTGGCCGGAATTGCTGCCAGTGCTCTCAGTGGGCTGAGCATCTGGCTGTTTCCGGTAGTTGGCATGCTGCTATTCAGCCGGGCTCTGGCGGGAGTGGCCTCTGCGTCCTGGGTGGATTTTACCGTGTTATATGCCAGTTACTTTCCGAAAGAAGACGCGCCCAAGGCGGTCGGCTACATTAACTCAGTATTGTTCCTTGGATCGGTATTGGGAATGTTGGCCGGAGGATATGCTGCCCAATTATACGGCTATGTGTTCCCTTTCGTGATGTCAGTGATTGTAGGTGGACTGGGCCTAGTTCTGGCTTTTTTTCTTCGAGAGCGGCGCTTGCCACCCCAAAAGGCGGGGTTTCAACTCATGCGGGAATGCCTCCGGGATAAGAATCTGCTGCGGCTGTCATGGCTTGGCATTGTCGTTCAGGGAATTTCTTATGTGACGACACTGGGGTTTGTACCGGTGGTGGCGGCAGACTTGGGGGCCGGAAATTTAGAACTTGGCTTGTTGACGGCGGTAGCTACCGTGCCGACAATATTCGGTTCGGCGCTTAGCGGGACTTTTTTCCGCCGTCACGCAGGAGAGCGAGGTACCCTGGTTATTGGCTTTGTCGCTCTGGGACTCTCCAGTTTCGTAATTCCGTTTATTCCTAATTTATCTTACCTGTATTTGTCCCAAGCGCTGGGGGGATTCGGCCTGGCGTTGACTTTTTCACCGCTAATGGGGCTGAGTATAAAAAATTTTACTGATGAAAAACGCTCTACTGCCATGGGTATCTATCAGTCGATGTATGGTTTGGGAATGTTCGGCGGACCAGTGCTGACAGGGTTTCTTGGCAGTAATTTCGGTCTGGACTGGGCCTTTTGGTTCGCCGGCCTGATTGGCTGGGCTGGGGCGCTGCTAACTCTCTGGCGTCGTTATCTTCCGCTTTGAACAGCATTGAGTACATAGCATTTAAGCATGCTCAAGTAATTTTGTTCTTTTGTAGAACTTAGTTACTTGGGCTGTTTTTACTTTATTACAACAAGAGAAGTCTAATAATTCAAAATTATTACTGGATAATTAGATTTTATTATAGTAATATAATAATTAGTTATACTTAAAATGCTATATATACATTGCTGAAAACTTGGAGGTTTTTATGAAGAAGTTAGAGATGATCATTGCTAGTGCCGAAAGTTTCTATCAACACAGTGTTAATGATTGGGAAATCCTTATATGTAATGCAGCTGGTATGGTAGTCTGTTTTATACCGGCCAAGACGTTTCAGACAAATAATGCGATCGGTACATATCCTTCAGGAGGAGCGATTAGAGAATGTCTCACAACAAAAAGAACGGTAACTAAAATCATTCCCGAAACTGCATATGGTTTTAAGCTTAGGGCGAATGTGTGCCCTATATTTGAAGAAAGTGGAGAATTTTCTGGCCTCGTGGCCACAGGTACAGCTTTAGAGTTACAAGAAAATCTTCATGATGCAGCCCGATTGATAGCTGAAACATCTGAGCAAATGTCTTCTACTGCTGAAGAATTAGCTGCCTCGGCAACTCATTTGGCTGGCAACCTTGGTACAATAAAAGAATCGAGCGAACAAGTTCTTAGAGGTATTGATAAGACTGGCAACATACTGAAATTTGTTAGTGAAATTGCTGATAATTCAAATTTGCTTGGTCTCAATGCTGCAATCGAAGCTGCAAAAGCTGGAGAACATGGTCGCGGGTTTGCTGTAGTAGCCGATGAAATTAGAAAAATGGCAGTTAATAGTGCGCAATCAGTAAAAGATATCAGGAATATCCTACATACGATACAAAAGGATATACAGTCTGTTGTTAATACGATCGTTATCGCAGCCGAAGTAGGAGAACGTCAAGCAGCTGCCACGGAAGAAATATCGGCAAGTATGGAGCAATTAACTTCAACAGCCCTTGAGCTTGAGAAGATCGCAGAAATAAAATAGGGTAAGAATATTTGTACACAAAAGAACCCCTCTGCTGAAATCTTACAGAGGGGTTCTTTTGTGTACAGATGCACCTATATGAAATCAAGCCGGGTAGGATTTCGGTGATCGGGCGTTAATTTTGAGAGACCTGATAAGATTCAAAGCTTCGAGTTTGTCTACAAAAGCGGGAACGGAAGCGTTAAAACTATTCTTTTTCCAGGTTACCATAAACTCCAAGTGCTGCGCGAGGGGGCGGATTTCGCTCATATGAAGTCCGCGGCCAGCGATTTCGCGGACAGAACTGGGTAGAATTGCCACTCCTAGACCGGATTCTACCGTGAGTAAGACAGTCGCCAAGTCATGGCAGAGGATCAGATTCTGGGGGAGGAATCCGCTTTCCGTGCAAACCTGAAGGGTGTGGCTGTGCGAGAGATAATCTGCCTGTGGATAGAAAGTGACGAAATGCTCATTCGAGAGGTCTAGAAGGTTGATGTAACTTTCCATAGCCAGACGGTGGCCGCGATGCATAGCGATACACATCGGATCGGTGAAGAGCGTTTTTGCAGCTAGTTCAGGAAAATGATCAAATCCGTAGTTCATAGCGAACCCAACATCAATATCCTCACGTACCAAAGCGTTGTTGAGTTCTCCGCAATTATACTGATGCAAGCTAAAATCAACTTGGGGATTGGCCAGACGGAAGTCGTTGATGGCCTGGGGCAGAAATTTTTTCTCTATTCCACCCCAATAGCCAATCCGCAACTGGCCGGTAATCCCCTTGACGGCCAGTTGAACCTTCTTGAGCGCTTCATCAGACTTCGCGACCAAAAAGAAAGCCTCCTTAAGTAATACCTTTCCGACATGCGTCAACTGACATTGACGGTTGCTGCGGGTGAATAATGGTGCTTCTATCAGTCTTTCCAGTTCAGCCATTTGTTGGCTAACCGCGCTTTGTGAAATACCCAGTCGGGCGGCTGCTTCCGTAAAACTTGAACATTCTGCAAGAGCGATAAAATATCTCAATTTCTGGATATCTTCCAATCCTCCGGATATTTTAAGTCGGTTTTTTGACTCAATGTTCATATGTATCATACCTCCAATTGTGAGATCTTCCTTTGCTATAGGGTACTAAATTTGTTCGCGAGGCGAGGCTGTCATTGTCCCTGGGATCGCGCTCTGTTTTGGGTGATGCAGGGAGAAAATGAAATATGCCAAGCCCGTAATATTGGAAAGGGCCTGGCAATGACTTCAAACAGGTGCAGAATAATTGCACCCAATTTGAAATATTGCTCCTTTCCAATGGGAGACATAGCCGTTTCCCGCTATGCCGATCGGCTGAGCACCATGTCTCTTTAAGGGTTAGGTGAGTCAGCTAAGGAGCGACTTTATTTGGTTATCATAAACTAACTAAACCAAACTAAAATAAAATTCATACTCAATATGATAGCTGTAGAATTTAGATAATATATGGGTTTGTACTAATATAAACATTAGCTAACAAAAATGTACAAAAACGATCTATTTATATTATATTGTTAATTTCAGTATAAATGCAAGAGCGTGAATAGT
>Ga0366772_1043_pt1 | contig 21262 bp, 20 predicted proteins | sample BONcelN113001C11_FD_207089 | JGI IMG/M metagenome (GOLD analysis project Ga0366772, IMG submission 207089) | Enriched cells from coal bed in the Powder River Basin, Montana, United States - BONCAT cells N11 rep2 HSBNCT.N11.300.1.C11 ...
TGGGCCACCAGTTCTTTTCCTGTGCCCGTTTCACCTTGAATAAGCACGGTAGAATTCGTGCAAGCCGACATCAAGATATCTTTACGCAGTTTGATAGCAGCACTACTTGAACCGACAATATCTGCTATGGAATATCGTGATCCAGAAAAGCGTTTTAGCTTTTCTTTATAATAGTCAAGCTGAGTATGTAATTCTTGTAGAGATTCAAAAAGCTTGTCAGACTGCTTTATTTCGCCGAATACCTCAAAGGACATGGCGCCAATAAGAACGCCATTTTGTCTTAAGGGTATGCGATTGCATACCGTGGGTTTACCCACGACATAGTACACATCACCGAGAATAGCTTTACCGGACTCAACTACGACGGGCAATTTACTCTCAGGAATAACTTGTTTTACCGGACGGCCTAAGGCCTCTTTTGGGTTGACCCCAATCGTCTCAGCATATTCCTCATTCAAAAAAACAATATTGGTTTCATGATCAACAACTACTAAGCCGCGCATTTGGGTCAATACTTTTTCCAATATCTCAAGACGTGTAGCCATTGGCATCTTCCCCCCTGAAACACTATATAGGGACTCTCGCATCAGCTATGCTTAGTTCCCAAGTCCGTTAAGTTCCTGTTACGTAACTCAGGGCTATTAACCCTCACTGCTGCGACTTTCGTCATATTTACTACCTCGCATTAACAGTACACTTCTCCTTTCTAGGGATATTAGAATTATCCTGTCATCAATACCAGGCTTGATACAACAGTTCAACTCCCCGGTCAATTTCATTTATGTTTATTCCTCCAAAGCCTAACATCACCTGTGATTGTCTACTGTTATTACACAGACAGGTCTTAGAAAGCGGGATTAACCGGACATCTTTTGCCAGGGCACGACTGATTAGTTCCTCTTCAGCAAGCGAATTATTCACTAATTTCAAAACGACGTGTAGTCCCGCCCCTTGTCCAAGTATAGTAACCTGAGCACCGAAATGCCGGTTAACAGCTTGAAGGAGTGTATCGTGCTTTTTTTTATAAATAGTTCGCATCTTGCGCAAATGCCGATCCCAATACCCCTGGTTCATAAACTTATACAAAGTTCGCTGTTCCAATAAGGAAACAGTGGTGGAATAATCGTCAAACAGTTTATGGTAGGTATCGAGAAATCGCTGAGGCAAAACCATATAACTTACGCGAAGCGCAGGAGATAATACTTTAGAAAAAGTACCTATATAAACTATATTTCCCTGCGGACGCAAGCCTTGCAGCGCAGGAATCGGGCTGCCGTGATACCTCAGTTCGCTATCATAGTCATCTTCAATGATAACTCCCCCAACATTTTGGGCCCAGTCAATTAAATTCAGTCTATTAGCTACCGGCATAATATGACCTAAAGGAAACTGATGCGAAGGAGTAACATAAACAACCGTGCTAGCCGTATTCTGCAACGCAATTAGGTCGAGACCATCAGAATTTACCGGAATAGGAGTAACCGAAAACAAGTGATTCTGAAAGACTGATTTAGGAATAAAATGACCAGGGTCTTCTACTGCCAGCATGGAATGATTCTCTCTGAGTATTGGTACAATAATAGAAAGACTGTCTTGCAGTCCCGAGCAAACCACAATTTGCTCCGCCTCACAAGCAACGCCACGCGAACGGGCCAGGTATCTTTGAATTTCACAGCGTAATGCAAAATCTCCCTGCTGACTGCCATAAGAAGTAAGCTGCTTAGCATCTTCTTGTAAACAATCCATAAAGAGTTTACGCCATACCTGGGTTGGAAAACTCTCCGGCGAAAGGCAGGCAGGATGAAAATCATAGGCATAGGTCCTTTGCTTTTGAGAATTCTGTCCCGAAAGAATACCGGAGTGCTTACGAGAAGGTTGAGCGAATTCTGAATCAAGCAAAGAGACATAGTAGCCGCTTTTGGGTTTACTGTATATATATCCTTCTGCAAACAACTGTTGATAAGCATACTCTATTGTATTATGGCTCACAGATAACTCAGCACATAAATTCCTAATAGAGGGAAGCTTAGTATGAGGCTGCAGATTTCCCGATAGTATTTGGTTCTTAATCTGATTATAGATTTTAGCATGCAAGGTCTGACCGTTCTTACTATCTAAAATAAACATTACTTTCACCTTCAGGTAAAATCTCAATTACCGCCATTATATCCAGGGTAGCTAACAGTGTCAAACTGACCGGGTATTTTTTTCGAAGATTGTCCCTGGCAATAAGGGTAGTTTATCACTATACTGTAGATAACCAGGCGAAAAAAGAAAGGGTGTATATTTATTATGCTTAATGAAAAGTTATTGTCCATACTGGCTCATCCTGTAGATGGAGCTGTCTCAATCATGACAAACGGTACTGATGGCCCGCATTTAGTTAATACCTGGAATAGCTATATAACAGTTACTCCTGAAGACAAACTACTAATCCCAGCTGCCGGCTTCGTCAAAACGGAAAGGAACCTTGGACTTAGCAATGATGTTACTCTTTCCATTGCCAGCAAGGAAATTGAAGGCTACAGAAGCAAAGGCACCGGGTTTATTGTGAAAGGAACTACCCGCTTCCTAAAATCGGGTGCAGAGTTTGATCTCATGAAAGAAAAATTCTCATGGATTCGTACGGTCTTAGAAGTAACGGTAACTTCCGCCAAACAAATGCTTTAGTAGTTATAATTATTCACCGTGCAAAAAACCAGCATAGTATACTATGCTGGTTTTTTGCACGGTGAAGCTTTTATAACCTGTATGCAAACGGTTCTTCCTGCACCATTTCAAAGGTCCGGAATATCTCGCGCCTATATAACCCGAATTCTTCTCCTGAGCGGTCAGCAGGTTTAGGAGTAGTGACCGGTAAGACCGTTTTGATTCGCCCTGGATTCGGCGACATCATGACAATCTTTTGTCCCAGATAAATTTCTTCATCAATATCATGGGTAACAAAGATAATAGTTACCTGTCGAATTCGCCATCGCTCAAATTTGCACCGTCGATCAAGCCAATGCCTTTCTGGCCTCTTATATCGACTCTTTTAACGATCGTTTCTCGGCAGCACCTGCCAGCTCCGAATCTGCATTTCGGCCCCTACCCGCCAGCTTAGACATTGATACTGTGTTGTGCGTAAAGATGAAACGCGTCATCGATTCCGGCTTTGTCTTGGACTCCACCGGACACCCACTATTACAAGTATGGTCACTCGCTGATTAAAAAGGTTTCCTTTGAAGACAGGCATCACGATATCCTTTGTATGCTTGAAGACATCTTCTTACGTCAGTATGCTTGATTTTACCATGTGACATTTTCTAAAGTTATTGACATGACCACTTTGAAAAAGGAAGCCCGCTACCAGTCCCTTGACAACATTTTGGAGAAACACTATCATTATCTGGTATACCAGATAATCAGTCTATACGCATTTACAAATGAGCAAAGAGAGGTTGTTATAATGGCAGCAGCAAAACCAGACTATAAACGCTTTGGCTTTATACCACAGCGGCAGCAAGGGCTGCTCCTCATGCGCCTGCGCAATCAGGCCGGCGACATGACTGCAGACGGATTACGCAATTTAGCCGATTTGGCCGAAAAATATGGTAATGGCCAGGTACACCTGACACTTCGCCAGGGAATAGAAATTCCCGGTGTTAAAGAAGAACTGTTTGAACAGGCCCTGCAGGCTATTTCAGAATCAGGTCTTTCTCCTGCCGTGTGCGGGCTGCGCGTGCGCCCCGTTGTTACCTGTCCGGGTAGTGCCACTTGTCCTTATGGCCTGATAGACACAAAGACTTTAGCAAAAACCCTGGATGAGCAATTTGTTGGCCGCGATTTACCGGCAAAAACGAAATTTGCTATCAGCGGCTGCGCAAATTCCTGTACAAAGCCGCAAGCTCACGATGTCGGTTTTAGAGGCGCTGCCGAGCCTTCACTGGAACAGAGCCTCTGCGTCAGCTGTGGCGCCTGTGTGCGCCGCTGCCCGGCTAAAGCAATGCAGCTGGAGAACAAGACTCTGGTAATCGACTACGAAAAATGTTTATCCTGCGGCGTTTGCATGCGGCTATGTCCTAAAAAAGCCTTAAAGACCGGCAAAACAGGCTATCATATTTTTGTCGGCGGTAAAGGAGGACGTTATTCCAATGAAGGAGCATTGCTGACAAAATTCATCCCCGAAGACCATCTTACCACCTACCTGGATGCTATTTTGCAAACTTATAAAGAGCTGGCCACTCCGGGGCAGCGCCTTAGTGCCGTATTAGCCAAAGAAGGAATAGACCTCATCATGAGCAAGGTTAATGAAAAGCTAAACTAATTCTTTTGCTGTACAATCACGTAGTTTCAAGCCTTGCAGCAAAGCTGCTTCAGTACGATCCAAATGATCTGACGCGAATTGCCGGGCCTTCGTGATATCTCCCTCCTGAATAGCTGACAGTATCAGGCTGCGCTCATGGACAACTTCCTGAGCACGGCCGTTAACTTTAAGAGCCCAGTAGATTGTAACGCACAAGAAGTGGCCTATAATAGGCCACTTCTTTTTAGCTTAACGCTGCTGTCACGGGGACGGTTCCATTGACACAGCCATTCTTCTCACTTTTTCCCGGTTAATTCCTGTCAAGTGCGCGATCTGTCTGCCCGATATCCCGCTCCGGGCAATTAACGCCTGTATTAACTCAGTAGCGACACCTTGATTTTCATTTTTACCAAGCTCTTCAAGCGCCCATTGGCGACTCTGGAGAAAGCCAGTTACCAATTCTCGCGGATCCTCTGCAGCCCTTGAAGTTTCCGCTACCTCCAGAAATCTACGCTGCTCATCTTGCTGGTGAAATTCACCGAATCGCTGCAGTGCAAGCTGTCTATCCGGTGAAAATTGACTCAGCGTATCTTCCATTTCCGGCAGTAAAGCTACATTCTGCATGTACCCCATATACCACGGATAACTACTCCAGGGATAGTTTACGCTAACTTCGTCTCCCAACTTAACCGGGTTCTTATGTATATACCGGATGGCACTAAGCAAATAGGACTCGTCTTCGATTGCCTCACTGCGAAAGCGGTCTTGAAATACATGTCCTATTCGATTGTACTTCTTATTAAAATAGGCGGCATAGGTAACACCAATCCGCTTCATCAATCTCTCTAAGGGCTGATCAACTTCCTGAATAACCATATGGACATGATTATCCAGAACGCAATAGGCATACAGACGGCTGGCCTGGCCTTGTTTCTTCTGTAACATAATTTCTACAAATTTATTTTTATCTTCTTCATCTACAAAAACCGGCTTACGTTCATTGCCTCGCAACATAACGTGATATATGCCCGTTTCACTTTTGCTTCTTGCCTGTCTGGCCAATGCTATCACCCTATTTCATTGTAGCACGGGCCAAACAGTGTGTCAAAGGAACCGTCCCCGTGGCAGAAAAGCGAGCTGCAGCTCTGCCACTTGCAAATTTGCAAATGCAAAACTGCAAATCTATTGGCGGCTTTACGAAATGCCCCTCCTCATTGGAGTGGTCTTTTTTTATTTGCAAATAATTCTCCCCCCATAAATACTGGCTTGCTGTGATTTTTTTCACAAAACTGGATTTTCGGCATAGCTCTTGCAATAGGAATTGGCGAGCTGAAGAAAAGCAGGAGGGACGATTATGAAAAAGCCAATCCTTTCATCAGAGGAAGCAGTTAAGCTGGTCAAATCAGGCGATACCCTGGCGATACAGGCCTTTGTCGGCCTTTCCCATCCCGAAGAATTGAGCGTCATGCTGGAACAGCGCTTCTTGGAAACAAGCGAGCCCCGGGATATCACCCTGCTGTACGCAGCAGGCAACGGTGACGGCAAGGATAAATGCGCCAACCGGTATGCCCATACAGGCTTGCTCAAGCGGGTTGTCGGCAGTCATTACAATCTGGCCCCAAAGCTGGGGAAACTCATCGCGGAAAATGCCATTGAAGCTTATGCACTGCCTCAGGGAGTCATTCTCCATCTGTATCGAAACATGGCCGGCCAAAAGCCCGGCGTCATCACTCCCATTGGCCTTAAAACCTTTGCCGACCCACGGGTCGAAGGAGGCAAGCTCAATCCCCGTACCACGGAAGAACTGGTAAAGGTTATTACGATTGAAGGCAAAGAGTATCTCCACTATTTGCCGCAAAAAATTAATATCGCCTTTATCCGGGGCACTACTGCCGACGAATTGGGCAATATCACCATGGAAAAAGAAGCGGTACTCCTGGAAGCCTATCACCTGGCCCTGGCTACCAAGCAGCAGGGCGGCATCGTCATTGCCCAGGTGGAACGCATCACGGCTAAAGGCAGCCTGCCGCCGCAGCAGGTTAAAGTGCCTGGTGTCCTGGTAGACGCCCTGGTAATCGCCAGACCCGAATATCACTGGCAGACCAACGCTGTCGCGTATGATCCCTCGCTGTGCGGTGAAATACGCCGGCCCATGGGCAGCATGCCGGCCATGGAAATGAGCGAACGCAAGGTCATCGCCCGCCGCTGCGCCCTGGAGCTGCGCCCTGATGTTGTACTCAATCTGGGCGTCGGCATGCCGGACGGAGTGGCGGCAGTTGCCAATGAAGAAGGGCTGATTGATGAAATCACCCTGACGGTGGAATCAGGGCCTCTGGGCGGAGTACCTGCCGGCGGACCGAATTTCGGTTCCTCCTTCAATCCCCTGGCAATTCTGGAACATCCCAACATGTTTGATTTTTATGACGGCGGCCGCCTGGACCTCGCCTATCTCGGTCTGGCTCAGGCCGATGAGGCCGGCAATATCAATGTCAGCAAATTTGGTTCCCGTGTTGCCGGCTGCGGCGGCTTTGTCAACATTACGCAAAATGCCAAAAAGGTGGTATTCTGCGGCACGTTAACGGCCGGCGGCCTGGATGTCGCCGTGGAAGACGGCAAATTGCGCATCATCAAAGAAGGCAAAAGCAAAAAATTCATCAGGAAAGTGGAGCAAATCACCTTCAGCGGCGCTTATGCCCAGGAAGCCGGTCAAGCCGTTCTGTACATCACCGAACGGGCCGTATTCGAACTAACTAAGGACGGCCTGCTACTCACCGAGATCGCGCCAGGCGTAGACCTGGAAAAAGACGTATTGGCGCAAGTCGAGTTTCCCGTTAACGTTTCTCCTAAGCTAAAACTTATGGATAGCCGTATCTTTGCGGATAAGCTCATGAATATCAAGCCGGAAATACTGGCCAAAGCCTAAACCAAACAATACAAAGGAGTCGATACGAATGGCACTACTCACGGACGAACAGCAGGATCTGCAAAAAATGGTACAGGAATTCGCCAAAAAGGAAATCGCCCCCAAAGCAGCCCACTATGATCACACGGAAGAATTCCCCTGGGAAAACATCAAAAAAATGGCCGCCCTGGGACTGATGGGCATCCCCGTTCCCGAAGCCTACGAGGGCACTGAACTGGATACCGTCAGTTATATGCTGACTATTGAGGAAATCTCCAAAGCCTGTGCCGCTACCGGTGCTATCCTGGCTGTTCATACCTCTGCCGGCACCATGCCCATCCTGCTGTTCGGCACGGAAGAGCAAAAGCAAAAATACATTCCCGCTCTGGCGAATGGCGAAAAGGTGGGAGCCTTCGCGCTGACCGAGCCGGGTGCCGGTTCAGATGCCTCCCGCGTAACCACCACGGCTGTACCGGACGGCGACGACTATATCTTAAACGGCACAAAATGCTTCATCACCAACGGCGGTGCTGCCGAAACCTATGTCGTCTTCGCTTCCACCGACCGCACTAAGGGCGTGAAAGGCATTACCGGCTTTATCGTGGAAAAAGGCACTCCTGGCTTTGTCATCGGTAAAAAAGAAGAAAAAATGGGCATCCGTGCCTCATCGACTACGGAACTGATTTTTGAAAACTGCCGTATTCCCAAAGAAAACCTCCTCGGTAAAACCGGCGAAGGCTTCAAGATTGCCATGGTCGTCCTGGACGGTGCCCGCATCGGCATTGGTGCCCAGGCGGTGGGCATTGCCCAGGGCGCTTATGAAGAGGCGCTGCAGTATGCCAAAGTGCGCGAACAATTCGGCAAGCCGATTGCTGCGCAGCAGGCCGTGTCGTTCATGCTGGCTGACATGGCTATCGAGATTGAAGCGGCCCGCCAGCTGGTACATCACGCCGCTGCACTGAAAGATGCCGGCCGGCCTTATGGCAAGGAAGCGGCTATGGCCAAAACCTTTGCGTCCGATGTGGCGGTAAGAGTGGCACTTGATGCCGTGCAGATCATGGGCGGCTATGGCTACTCCCGCGAATATCCTGTCGAACGGATGCTCAGAGACGCCAAGATTACCCAGATTTATGAAGGGACCAATCAAATTCAACGGGTAGTTATTGCCGGACATATCCTGCGATAACAGTAAAGGAGGATTACTATGCCTGTACACAATTCCCTGGTCATTGAACGTCCCTACGGCGAAATTGAAGTTGGCGAAACAGCTTCAGTCACCAAGACGATTACTGAAGCGGATATTATTAACTTTGCCGGCACCATTGGGGACTTCAACCCCATCCACCTCAACAGTGAATACGCCAAAACCACCATGTTCGGCGAACGCATTGCCCACGGCATGCTGACAGCTTCTTTTATCTCCACCTTGGTCGGCACCTGCCTGCCCGGCATTAACGCCCTGTATCTGTCGCAGGAAGTAAAATTCGTGCGGCCTGTGCGGATTGGCGACACCATCACCGCCTATGGAGAAGTCCTGGAGAAGCAAGACGCCAAACAAAAACTGACGCTGAAAACCATCATTACTAACCAGCGTAATGAAGTGGTCATTGACGGCAAAGCAGTCGTTATGGTCATGAAAAAACCGCCGGCAGCTGTACCGCCGGAACTATCGCATGAGGGAGAACGAAAATGACTTATCAGAATTTACTTTTTGAAAAGGAGGGCTCCATTGGCCTTCTTACCATCAACCGTCCCAAAGTGCTTAATGCCTTAAATAGAGAAACCATGACGGAAATCAGTCAGGCCGTGGGGCAAATTGCCACTGATCCGGAAGTAGCCGTGCTCATCATCACCGGTACCGGTGAAAAATCCTTTGTCGCCGGCGCGGACATCAGTGAAATGCGGACTTTATCGGCGCTGGAAGGGCGCGCCTGGAGCAAATTCAGCCAGGCTACCTTCAATGCCATTGAAAATTTGCCGCAGCCGGTCATTGCTGCCGTAAATGGCTATGCGCTGGGCGGCGGCTGCGAACTGGCCATGAGCTGTGATATTCGCATTGCCTCGGAAAAAGCCAAATTTGGCCAGCCGGAGGTACTGCTGGGAGTTGTAGCGGCCTTTGCCGGCACGCAGCGTTTGCCCCGCCTGGTAGGAAAGGGGCGTGCCAAAGAGCTCCTGTTCACAGGCGACCAAATCGATGCCGCTGAAGCCTATCGGATTGGCTTAGTCAACAAAGTAGTGACTGCCGGTGAATTACTGTCAGCTGCCAAAGCACTGGCAGAAAAAATTATCTCCCGCGGTCCGGTAGCTGTTCAGCTCTGTAAAGCGGCTGTGAATGAAGGGCTGGACATGGACCTCGAATCCGGTCAAGCCTACGAGGCCGAAGTATTCGGACTTTGCTTTGCAACAGCCGACCAAAAAGAAGGGATGAACGCCTTTGTAGAAAAACGGCCAGCCAAATTCACCGGCAAATAAGCGCACCCGGCTAAGGCCGGACAACAAGAGCTGCGGCGGGGCTGCCCTCCCGCCGCAATAAAAAAACACAGTAATACTCTGAATTTTAAATAAGTGGGGGAATTGTATTTATGGAAGTATTGGCCATATTTTTAAGTCTGGGCTTACTGATGTTCTTTGCTTATCGCGGCTTTTCGGTCATCCTGTTTGCACCGGTATTCGCCTTGCTGGCCGGTGTTCTGTCCGGTCTGCCGCTCCTGCCAACTTATACCGAAGTTTTTATGCCCAAAACGGTCGCCTTTGTTAAGAACTTTTTCCCCTTATTCATGCTCGGTGCCGTTTTGGGTAAAGTAATGGAAGACTCCGGTTCGGCCCGAAAAATTGCTATTATGATTGTTAGGACACTTGGTAAGGAGCGGGCCGTCATGTCCATCATCACCTCGGGCATCGTACTCTGTTACGGCGGCGTCAGCACTCATGTCATTTCCTTTGCCCTCTATCCGCTGGCAGCAGCTCTGTTCCGGGAAGCCAATTATCCGAAACGCCTTATTCCCGCCTGTATTGCCTTTGGTGCCTTTGGCCTGGCTATGGACGCCCTGCCCGGCACACCACAGATCCAAAACCTCATTCCTACCATGTATTTTGGCACAACCGCCTATGCTGCTCCCATGACCGGGCTGATTGCCGCCGTTCTGCTCTATATCAGCGGCGTCAGCTACATGGAATGGCGGCGCAAAAAACTGGTTGCGGCCGGTGAAGGATATGGCGAAGGCCATACCAATGAACCTGACCCGCGTAACGCGCTCCGGGATGATGAGCTGCCCAACGGCTTAATTGCCGTTCTGCCGCTGCTCATCGTACTGATAGGCAACTTCGTCTTTACCAAATGGATTGCGACCTGGGACCCTGCTATTATGAAGGGCGTAGCCACCGGTGCAACCCTCAAAAGCGTAACAAGCATCTGGGCCTTAATCGTCGCCCTGACTCTTGCTATTACTGCCTGCGTACTCATGAACTACGGAAAATTTCAACGGGTAGGCGGCTTTGGCAAAACTTCGCAGGTCGCTATCCTCGGTTCCCTGCTGGCTGTTATGAATACTGCCTCGGAAGTAGGTTATGGCAACGTTATTGCCATGCTGGACGGCTTCAAGAGCGTTTCTGCCTTCCTCATGACCATTCATATCGGCGACAGTCCGCTGCTGTCGGAAGCCATCATGGTTAACGTCATCGCCGGTGTCACCGGTTCGGCCTCGGGCGGTCTGGGCATCGCTATGGAACTGATGGGCAAAACCTACCTCGAATGGGGCGTAAGAGCCGGTATCAACCCGGAAGTGCTGCACCGCATTGCCTCTCTGGCTGCCGGAGGTATGGACACCCTGCCTCATAACGGCGCCGTCATTACGGTTTTGGCTATCTGCGGCTTGACTCATAAGCAATCCTATGCCGACATTTTTGCACTCACTATATTAAAAACCACAGTAGCCTTATTGATGGTTATCCTGGTTACCCTATTTCCCTTCATCGTATAAAAGACACACGTACATCCTAAAAAGGGGCCTGAAAGGCAAAGCAGTATCTGCCGTTCAGGCCCCTTTGGGAGTTGCTATTTCCGTTTGCGCTTACGGATAATGGTAGTCACGTCAACGCCCAGATTCTGCGCCGCTTCTTTCAAAGAATTGCAGTTACCGATCGCTTCCTCGATAATTTGGCCCTCCAGCTTTTCCACCAATTGCTTCAAGTGAGTATGAGGCTTCCACAGGCTGCCCGTAACCGCATTATCTTGCTGGCCGGAGCTGCCGCCTGTATGGCTGGTTAAACCGCTTGCTGCAGGATGAGCGTCCTTATTGCCGCATAACAAAATGTTGCCAGGCAAATGCCTGAGCTCAATGCTTGGTTCATCAACAACAACGATCAGCCCTTCAATCAAATTCATCAATTCCCGGATATTCCCGGGCCAGCTATACGCCCACAGAGTCTCCATCACTTCCGGTGATATGGCCTTGGTCCGCCTGTGCCGGGTATTGCATATGGTAAGATAATGCGCAACCAGCGGCCGGATATCTTCTCTTCGCTCCCGCAGCGCCGGAATGCGCACAGGAATAACATTCAACCGGTAATATAAATCCTGCCGGAACAGACCTCTTTCAATCAATTGCCCCAGGTTCATATTGGTAGCGGCAATAACCCGCACATCGACAAAAATTTCCCGGCTGCCTCCAACGCGATAAAATTTTCCTTCCTGCAGGACATTCAAAATTTTTGCTTGCAGTGGAAGTGGCATATCACCAATTTCATCTAAAAAGATCGTGCCTTTATTGGCCAGTTCGAAAAGACCCACTCTGGTTTTTTTGGCTCCCGTGAAGGCTCCCTCTTCGTGACCGAACAATTCCGATTCCAATAATGTATCCGGAATGGCGCTGCAGTTAACATGAATAAAATTACCTGTGGCGCTGCGCTCGCTGATCGTATGGACAAATTTGGCCAAAGCCGTCTTGCCGACCCCTGATTCGCCGGTAATCAGCAGCTGCAAATCGGTGCCGGCCACCTTAATGACTAATTCATACAGATTTTCCATAATCCGGCTGCGCGCCAGACGCATATTGACATCCAGCTTGGCCGCCTGCATCGCTTTTAGTTCTCGCTGAAATCCGTGGACTAATGCTTCCGCACTTTTCAATTTTTCATGCAGCATATTTAACTCTGAAATATCCCGGACATTAGAGAGGACCCTGACAATTCTCCCCAGGCCGTCACACAGGGGAGTAGCGGTGACCACTGCCTCTGTACCATAGGGATACTTAACTACGGCACTGCTGACTTCCTGCTGCGCCAGCGCCCGCAGTGTGCAGGATTGAGGAATTAATCCTTCTTCGACCAGCTCTTTAAAATGTTTTCCAATGATGACATTCCTTCCTAAACCGCAAATGTGGAGAAAAGCCTGATTAACTGCCAGCACTCTCCCTTCGCCGTCGGCAACCACCATGCCATCATAAGACGTATCAATAAACTTCTGCACTCCGATAATTGAGTCAGCAACTTCACACCAAAGATGATGAGGGTTATCATATTCATCAATCTTCCGGAAAAATACGTCAAACCACCCGGCCGGCTCGGAGCAAGGAATAATATCCAGCAGGTACTTATCTACTAATGATGCTTTACCGACTTTATGAATAGCCTTGTCGGCAAACCAATCAAGGCGCAACCACGGAAGTATCGTCTTCACGTTTTTGCCGTCCACAGCCTGGTTCGCTAACAAACCTGCCGCCCTGTCGTTGGCAAACCGGATAATATGAGCCTCATCAACGACAACATGGGCCCAGTAATCTGCCAAAGAATGGTTGTTGACCATTTGACCGCCTCCGCTTATTGAGTCAAACCTGAACTTTCGTATTAGTAAGAATATTCGACCTGAGCTGCCCTTCTCCCTGCGCTATAATGTAAAAATCAAGACCTGCCAGGCATTCTCCTTACCCACCAGCAAAGAAAAACAGGCCTCCCTGCTAATCAGAAATAGGCCTGCTTCCTTACATGTCACGGGGACGGTTCCACTGACACACTCATTACCCGGTTGCTTCCGGTTTAATTCGCTAAATCTTCCGAAACAGTTTCACTAGACTGCAATACCTCTTCGGTGAAAGTGAGTTTTTTATTATCATAAATCCAAACGGAGTCATCCGCTTCTGTGTGCACAGGTTTGCCCCAGCTAAGAAGCACTTGGTCCTTGGTCATGCCTTTCTCTACGTTGCCATTTTCAATCTGGTACCATAAGCTATGAGACCAGCCGAGACTTGGCCGCGGATCTTCGGTAAACAAGGCCTTTTTCCATGGAGAATCTGCAGCCCACGAATGAAGAGGAATATTGGTCCAGCTGTAAGCAATCGGTATAATTGCCTTTTCCCCATTGACTGAAACAACCAACCAAATAGGTTCCTCCGATTGATTACCTGCATATACGTCAACCACTGTAGCCGCACCGCCAATGCTAGTCGATACCGCCTTCGGAGTTTCCTCCATACCTGGTGTATATAATCCTGCTAACTCTCTAAACTTAGGGTAAATTGTTTTACCCAAAAACTGTTGTCTGGCATTCGTCAAGTCAGCTGTTAATACCAAACCTTCTAATTGGCCACGCATAGTACGGCCAACCAATTTTTCTCCGGTTTCATTTACTGTCATATAGACCATAAATTCCTGCTGATTAGGACCGGCAGGATAAGGAATAACCTCAGTAACTGTTACTTGTTTTCCTGCATGCTGAGCATAAGGAATGCGAACCGATCTATCTCCCTTAAATCCCTGCGAAGCCTGAGCCACGGTAAAAATTTCGTACCCGTCAGATTGCTTATCAGCAGGCAAAGCAAGAAATGTGAAACTATGCCCTGTCCATTGTTCGGTTGTCAAATTGACTGCAGGTGTTTCACTAGTAGATTCTGCCCATACAGAACCTACAGTTCCGAATGCCACTAGTAAACTCAATACCAGTAAAATGCGCAAGTTAAATAGCTTCATAATTTCCTCCTTTTTTAGTCGCTGTCTCAAAAGCCAATGCTAGCCTATAGCACAATGTACATATTCTGCCCAGACTAACACCCTGCTTTATTGTAGCATAGGCCTGATAGTGTGTCAAAGGAACCGTCCCCGTGACACAAAAAGGAAGAAGTACTAAAACTAGCACTTCTTCCTTTTTGATTAAAGTTAGAAAGAATATTTCACGCCTATTGTGAAGTGTCGTGAAGCCATTGGGTAGTTGCCTTTACTACTTCCAGTTCCGCTTGAAACCAATTCATAAGGTTTATCTCCCAAATTGTAAACATTGAAATATACACTAGTATCTTCGTCTACCTTATAATTAGTGGCCAAATTCCATACCCAATAGCTGCTATCGACAAAACGAGTGGTATCCCGGCCTGATGCACTCTGTCCATTGACGCTGACGTTCCATTGAGCGTCAGTAAAGCCTACTTTGACACGGTATCCATTAGGTTGCCCATTTTCAGGATCGACTGTATATCCTGCATTTGCTTCGTTGTTTTCGACATGCACATAGGAATAGCCAATGTCTGTATAGTACTTATCAGAGAGTTTATTGTGAATATCTAATTCGAATCCTCGTTTCTTTTGTTTGTCAATATTGCGAACCCAAGAAGTATATGTGTTCGTAGCTGCATCATATACGGTTTCACTCCAGTCGATAGCATCCGTTAATTTACTAATGAAATAATTAGCGCTGAAAGAAGTATTATTATTTAACTTCTTATTGACCCCTGCACTAATTACATGCCCCTTTTCAGGATTTAGATTAGGGTCACCGTTAAGTATCCATTTCCCGTAAGCGCCGTAATCATCAACAGAATTATAGTATAAATCGTCTAAATTAGGTGCCTTAAATACTCTATTATACGAAACATATATATCGGTATATTTGTCAGCGCTATAATTGACATTAAATTTAGGTGATATTTGTCCGCCAAACTTACTATGATGATCATATCTTACACCTGGGGTTACAGTTATTTTTTCCGTTACCGTATAAATATCCTGTAAATATATAGCACTATTAGCAACAGACTTATCTTGATAATTTATAGTGCCATCCCATTTTACATTTTTTAAGACTTCATCTTTCGTGACATCAATGCCAGTAATTAACTTATTATCACTACTCAACTGCCAACCAGTCTGATATTCAAAACCTTGCGATCTACTTTTATAGGTTCCAGAAAATCCTTGATTGTTATAATTAGCGTATATGCGAGCAAATCCCGCTACCTCTTCCTTTTGATTGAAATTATATGAGAGTGCCCAATTATTAGATAAATGATTAGCAATAGAGTCAAATGAGCCTTGTATCTGAGTAGGTCTGCCACCCTCATCATCAGCATGCTCAAAGTTGAACGTAACTGACCGGTTTTCATCAATGGCTTTATCTAACCGCAGGGTAACACCTTGTCCTTCAAATCTGCTATTTGGCCATTTATAGCTATCACCTTGGCTGCTGCCAGGTGTTAAAGATGGATTTAATACGTTGTATTTTGCATAATCCTGTTTCTTTCTATCCGCGGTAAAATACCAGCTTAGTCCATTCTCGCTTCCCTGCGTACTTACGCTATAGTTGCGTTCGCCCCAAGAACCTGCTGACATATCAAGTGTGGTCTTAGCTTCCATTCCTTTGCGGGTGATGATATTAATAACTCCGCCGATAGCATCTGAACCATATAATGCTGATGCACCACCCTTAACAATTTCAATGCGTTCAATATTATCTAGTGAAATAATCGAATTTAAATCGACTGAGGCACGTCCGCTTCCGAGTCCCTCAGGACGGCCTACTTTTCGTCCATCAATCATGACCGTAACACGGTCATCTCCATTTAGTCTCACTATCTCCGGAGCTCCTGGAAACCCACCGGCAACGCTTACAATTACTCCATTCACATCCCTGAGTACATCACCTAAACCGGTATAATTACCACTCTCCAGTTGTTCCCTGGTGACGACCGTCACATTCGCTGCCGATTCTGATACTTTAGTCGGCACCCGGTTGGCCGTTACCACCACCTGGTCCAATGAAAACTCTTCTTGTTCCTCAGCAAATGCTGCTCCTGGTGCCTGTAACAGCAACGCACTGGTTACCACCATGGCACATAGCCATGCTCTCCGCCGATTGGCATTATTCTTTTGTCTCACTTGTATCTACCTTCCTTCTTCTAATTAATGCTTACATATCGATCATTGTCTTACTGCACAGCATGTCCTGACTAAATGGAGGCTCTTCACGCAAAATAAAAACTCTCCTGAATGTAGTTCAGGAGAGTAATATAGGCATAAAAAAAGCACCTAACATAATCCCCTCCCCATCGCTCGCGGGTCAAACGGTGATTGACATATAGGCAGTTCTCCTGGCTCTGGATCATTGTTCGCCCAAACCTTCCCAAGACAATATATCTCAGTGGTATCTTGTGGGTCTACTCTCCATTACAGTGGCGGGACCGCGCCGGCATTACACCGGTCTTCCCTATTAAGCCCTACGGCACCTATACCAATTATTAATTTTCAATTATATGTAAATTATCCATGGTACTCCATCATTTGTCAATACAGCTTTGTAATAATTTGTCATTCTGCTGGCACTGCTTTACACTATTAGTCTTCTTATTAATTACATATGTATTTATATAAAGAACACATATGTAATTATTTATAGATATTTTTGACGTTTTTACACAAATTTAACGAAAAATTAACAAAAACCCCTAGATCCTTTTGGATTATAATGGTAAAATCTCTATATAATAAATTTCAGGAGGGACTGCTATGAATCAAGTAGTTGGTTATTTCGGCAACATTTTGTTTCCTTATGGACTATTGGCTTTAGGCTCAATTGCCTTTGCCTTAACTGCGATGCAGTCCTTCGATCCTTATCCGCTTTCCTTAATTGCACTCTACCCACTATCTAGCCTGCTGCTTATATTTGCCGACAAAATTATTGGTGTCAAGTAATAACAGTCTATAAAAACCGCAAGGCCCGAGATTAATCTCGGGCCTTGCGGTTTTTATGCATTTTAGCTGCAGCTTTTTATGGAAATTCCATAGACCCGAAAAATTGTTTCGCTGGAAATACCGTTATCCAGCAAATAAACTAAATCACCGTTGGTTAATTCGGCAGGTTTCATATATCGGGCTTTATCAACATCAATACCATATTGAACGCACTCCACCGGTGTCGCCTTACGTACAACACAAGCACTTGGTTCCTGCATTGGTAATGCTTCCACTTTTGGTATTGATCGGGCGCCTATTGCGCATGCTAACCGGATACCCATATGCTCTCCTCCTTGAGTTGCAAATTGCCTTTAGCTCGTAAAAATTCAAGTATAATTGCTGTGAGTTGCTCTACATCACTAGGCCTTGCGGCAGGAAAATATTGCTGAATTAGCCTAGCGACCGCCTGATCCATCATTAATCCCACCTCGTTCTTTTTATCAAATTCACTACTATAGGATAATATTCGACAATACCCGCCAAATTTCATTTTGACAAAAGTCCGGTTATTCTAGGTCATTTGTCTTAATTTTTATGTGAATAATATAAAAATTACTGCTGTAACAGTGGCAAGAGAAGTAAAAAAACCAAGGCTTGTCCAATAGCTGTACAAGCCTTAGCTGATAACTCGGACTTCATGAAGACTCTATTCTTCGATTACTATCGTCCATACACGGAAGGGACCATGAACACCAATGGATAAATCCATTTCAATATCAGAGGTCCGGCTGGGTCCGGTAATAAAATCCACTGTTGCAGGCAAACTTCCTTGATGACGGCGCTCCAGTAAATCTCTCATCACGGTAGACATGGTGGGAACAATGTCTGTTTTTTTCATAACGGCTATATGTGTCGGCGGCAGTAAACTTACCGAACGGCCGGTTGTACCGCTGTTGAATAACGCTATTGTTCCGGTGTAGCCGATAGCATAATTGACCCAGGTAATACCGGCATCAGCTTGCTCTGCCGTTTCAATTAAACTCTTTCTTGGCCGGTCAGCATTCCAGTAAGATGTTTTGACGCCCAACTGGCTGACATCAATATATTTACGCAGTTCAGGATGATCCCAAAGCATTGCCGTCTTAGCCTGTAAGGACTTTAACCACACCCGGATTTGATTAGTTGCTTCTTGTCCATTCTGTACAACCATTACCTTACCGGTAAGGTTCTCTAAATTAGCCTTAAATTGCTCTAAAGGCTGCTCGTTTTCAAATTTTTGCTCCCGCCAGAAGACCGGTGGCCCTGCTTCTTTCCTGCTAGGAGCATTGCCGGCCGGTTTATCCCGGCCTAGCGCATTGGCAACGGTCTGGAGAAAGGCTGCCTCTTGCTCCTGATTCTCACTAATCTTGGTCATGTATACTCACCTGCTATTTTTGCGTTTTTCCCAAATATCGCGAAAAGTTCTGTCAGCCGCTGCCGGGAGATAACGGGAATTGGTCCAGTTGGCTAGCAGCGGCAGTTGAGCTTGAATATAACCATTGGTAACCAATGGCTTCTGGCCAATCGAAGCAGCTTTCATAGCAAATTTATAAGTACTTGGCATTTTGAAAAAACGCCGCCACATACCAAAGGCAAATTTCTCGAATACATGGGTATGACCGGCGTCAATGCGCCGCTGGCGCAGCTTCAGCAACAAGTCGTGAAGGGGTATTTTGACAGGACAAACGCCGCCACAGGCACCGCATAAAGTGGAGGCATAGGGCAATTCACCCCAAAAAGCCAAATCATTCTCAAGCAGTGGCGTAATAACTGATCCGATAGGTCCACCATAGACCGAACCATAGGCATGTCCGCCTATTTGACGGTATACGGGACATACGTTGAAACATGCCCCACAGCGGATACAATGAAGCGCTTGACGATACTCCTCATCAGCCAGTATATGGCTGCGGCCATTATCAACGATAACAAGATGGAATTTTTCACAGCCATCGGTTTCAGCATCTCGCCGCGGTCCGTTAAGCACCGATATATAACTGGTCAATTTTTGACCGGTAGCATTGCGCGGCAGCACGGAAAGCACTGCCTCCAAGTCTTCAAAGGTAGGTACCATACGTTCCATTCCCATAACAGTGATCACTACCTTAGGAAGGGAAGTAGTCAAACGGCCATTGCCTTCGTTAGTTACCAGGGTAACCGACCCGGTTTCAGCGATAGCAAAATTACAGCCCGTTATGCCCACATCAGCTGTCATAAAGCTACTGCGCAGTATCTTGCGGGCAAAAGCTGTCAGCGAAGGCGTATCGGATTTTATTTCTTCACCGGCAACCTTTGAAAATAGCTCGGCAATCTGCTGTCTGTTTTTATGGATGGCAGGCACAATGATGTGCGAAGGCGTCTCACCGGCCAGCTGCAAGATATATTCTGCCAAATCGGTTTCCATTACTTTAATGCCGACTTTCTCCAGAGCAGGGTTTAAGTGGATTTCTTCCGTTACCATTGACTTGGACTTAACTACCTGTTTGGCCTCATAATGCTCACATAAGCCACTAATGATTGTCCGTGCGTCCTCGGCAGTTTGAGCAAAATGAACTTGTCCGCCTGCTTTGCGCACATTCTCGGTAAGTTTGCTCAGGTAGTAATCCAGGTTTTCTACGGTATGCTTACGAATGCGGTACGCTTGCTCACGCCACTCTTCCCAGTTGGGCAGTTCCTGGGCCGCTTTATCTTTATTGCTGCTCAAACGATCAACTGCCTTACGGACAGCCTGACGCATTTGATCATCTTTCAGCGCTTTCACGGCCCGGTCACGAAAATGCATAGACGGCCTGTTACTCATGTTTTCATCCCCTCATCGAGTAATTGAGCAATGTGCATCACCCGTACATCGGCTTTTTGCTTTTTTAACCGCCCGTCTATATTCATGAGACAGCTTAAATCGGTGCCAACCAGTACCTGGGCTTTGGTTTCAAGGATGTTTCTTACTTTTTCATCTACCATAGCCTCAGATATTTCAGGCTGTTTTACAGCAAAGGTGCCGCCAAAGCCGCAGCATGCTTCTTCGTGAGTCAGCGGCACATACTCCAGATCGCGGACATTGCTGAGCAGTACCCGTACATGGGGGTCGACACCTATGAACCGGCGGGAATGACAACTGGAGTGATAGGTAACACGCTGGGGAAAACGGGCACCCAAATCCTCTACTTTCAGTACTTTTACTAAAAACTCACTAAATTCATAAACCTTCCCTGCCAACTCCTGCGCCTGACGCTGGTATTCAGGATGACCGGCAAACATGCGGGGATAGTGTTCTTTAATTGCCACAACGCACGAACCGGCTGGCGCTACAACGTATTCACTGTTTTTAAAGGCTTTGAGCAGGGATTCGCCTACTTCACGGGCATCTTCCCAGTAACCGCTGTTAAGTGCAGGCTGACCGCAGCAGGTCTGTTCAGGGGGGAAATCCAATTGCACGCCCTGTTTTTCCAGTATGCGAACCATGGCCTCCCCCACATGCGGATAAAAGCTGTCACAGATACAGGTAATAAAGATGGATGCTTTCATTGCTATCTAGCCTCCGCCGCTATAGTGTTATTGCGTTTAGGGTTGATTGGAACAGTTCTTTTATACGCAGAAATTCTGCTTACAGCTGTAAAGGAATGCAACTTTTTATAATGGTCAAAACTAGGGGGTAATGCCTACTGTTTATAGCAGGATTAGACCATGCGAAAGCGAAAGTAGTAGCACAATAACATTCGGCGGGGGGCTTATGATGAATGGCCTAACAGGTAAGTTACATACCTATCATGCCGTTATAGCATTATTATTAGCAGTTACCGGTTTGGTACTGCACAGCCAATTACTCCGGGAAGAGCTTGCCTTCTGGCGAGCTTACCTAAGCAATCTCCATTTTGTTTTAGGCTTGCTTTTTACATTTACCCTTGGAACCTATGTCCGGGCTGCTGCTACTGCCTGGAAGAATTCTTCCAACATGCTCTTACCGCGGATTACAGTAGGCTGGCTGGTGATTGCCGGTGCATTATCGCTTACCGGAATTTTATTATTTTTTACCGTCGATCTTTATAACCTGACTGGCCTTGGAACGCTTACCTTACACAGGTGGGCTGCCGTCTTTGGCA
>Ga0366772_1045_pt1 | contig 20831 bp, 21 predicted proteins | sample BONcelN113001C11_FD_207089 | JGI IMG/M metagenome (GOLD analysis project Ga0366772, IMG submission 207089) | Enriched cells from coal bed in the Powder River Basin, Montana, United States - BONCAT cells N11 rep2 HSBNCT.N11.300.1.C11 ...
TTTTTCTTCGTTTTGCGTTCAACAGTAACCATTACAGGCTCTTCCTTATTGGTGATTACCTCTTTGGTCACAATGCATTTTGATACGTCAGTCCGAGAGGGAACTTCATACATAACATTGCGCATAATAGCCTCAATGATAGCTCTGAGTCCACGGGCGCCGGTATTACGCTTAAGCGCCTCAGCAGCAATAGCTTTTAGTGCGTCCTCTTTGAACTCAAGCTGGACGTTATCCAGTTCCATAAACTTCTGATACTGCTTAATTAAAGCGTTTTTCGGTTCTACTAAAATACGAACCAATGCCGCTTCATCAAGCGCATCCAAAGTAACTATTACCGGTAGACGACCAACAAATTCGGGAATTAGGCCAAAGCGCAACAAATCTTCAGGTAAAATATTTTTGAGCATTTCGCCAACATTTTTCTTTTCTTTGCTCTGAACTTCCGCTCCAAAACCCATTGTCTTTTTACCGGTACGGGTACTGATGATTTTATCAATTCCATCAAAAGCCCCACCGCAAATAAACAATATATTTGTTGTATCAATTTGAATAAATTCTTGATGCGGGTGCTTACGCCCACCTTGCGGCGGCACACTAGCTACCGTACCTTCAAGAATCTTCAGCAACGCTTGTTGAACACCTTCACCGGAAACATCACGGGTAATCGACGGATTTTCCGACTTGCGGGCAATTTTATCGATTTCATCGATATAAACAATGCCTTTCTCGGCTTTTTCCACATCATAATCAGCGGCCTGGATGAGTTTTAACAGGATATTCTCCACATCCTCACCCACATAACCGGCTTCTGTTAACGATGTAGCATCAGCAATAGCAAAAGGAACATTAAGCAGCTTAGCCAGTGTTTGAGCTAACAATGTTTTACCACTGCCAGTAGGCCCCAGCATAACAATATTTGACTTCTGCAACTCTACATCTTCCACTTTGGCACCTAAATTGATGCGCTTATAATGGTTATAGACAGCAACAGATAAACTTTTCTTGGCTTCTTCCTGACCAATGACATATTGATCAAGAATATCCTTAATTTCCTTTGGTTTTGGGATATCTCTGAGTTCCAGCTCTACATCTTCACTAAGTTCCTCTTCAATGATTTCATTGCAGAGTTCGATACATTCGTCGCAGATGTAAACACCCGGTCCGGCAACCAATTTTTTTACTTGTTCCTGTAACTTGCCACAAAAGGAGCATTTAAGCTGACCTCTGTCATCCCCAAATTTCAACATAATACCACCTCTCTATTTGGGACTCTCTTTGCGCTGCTCACCCCGGACCAATATAGAATCAACTAAACCATATTCTTTTGCTTCCTGGCTGGACATAAAGAAGTCACGTTCGGTATCACGCTGAATTTTTTCCAGAGGCTGACCAGTATGTTGAACGATAATACCGTTCAACAGTTCTCTCAACCGCAAAATCTCGCGGGCATGAATTTCGATATCGGTAGCTTGACCCTGGGCACCACCCAAGGGCTGATGAATCATAATTCGGGCATATGGCAAGGCATAACGCTTACCTGCAGCACCGGCACAAAGGAGTAAAGCTCCCATACTGGCGGCAGAGCCAAGACAAATCGTTGATACATCCGGTTTAATATGCTGCATAGTATCATAAATTGCCAAGCCAGCTGTTACGACACCGCCCGGGCTGTTAATATACAAGTGAATATCCTTATCCGGATCTTCTGCTTCTAAAAACAGCAATTGGGCTATGATTAAGTTAGCCACATGATCATCAATCGGACCGCCGATAAAAATAATGCGGTCTTTCAGTAAACGGGAATATATATCATAAGCCCGCTCACCACGGTTTGATTGCTCAACCACCATTGGTACATAAGACACGGAAACCACCTCGGGTTATTTTATTTACCCATTATTAAGATTACGCTTTAACGGCGTTATCAATAATAAATTGGGCTGCTTTTTTGCGTACTACTGAATCTACCAGCCCCATAATACGGTTTTCTTTGCGGATAATTTCCCAAACATCTTTGGGATCGGCACCAAAATTTTTGGCCATTCCGGCCACCTCTGCATCCATATCCTCGGGAGTTACTTCAATCTTTTCTGCTTTGGCAACAGCTTCCAGAAGCAGATCGGTTTTTACATTGACAGCGGCTGCTTCACGATAGTTTTCCCGCAGCTTAGCGATATCCATGCCGGAGTATTTCAAATAAGCATCCAGCTTCATACCTCTATTTTCCAGGCTAACCTGAAGGTCTTGGATCATTTGTCCAATACGCTGTTCAATCATCACTTCCGGGATATCAACAGTTGCATTGTCTACAGCCGCCTTAATAGAATTGTTGCGAAAATCGCGTTCGGCATTTTCAATTGCAGTCTGTTCTAACTTATTCTTCAAATCTGCCTTTAATTCCTCTAGGCTTTCAAACTCACTGACATCTTTAGCAAAGTCATCATCCACTTCCGGCATTTCCTTGCGTTTAATATCATGAATTTTCACCTTAAACTCGGCTGCTTTGCCGGCAAGCTCAGGTACAAAATAATCTTCTGGGAAAGTAACGACTACATTCTTTTCATCGCCAGCTTTTGCACCCAGTAATTGCTCTTCAAAGCCGGGAATAAAGCTGCCGGAACCAACTTCCAGCGGATAACCTTTAGCGTCACCGCCTTTAAAAGGTTGGCCATCAACGAAACCGTCAAAGTCAATGATAGCAAAATCGCCATTGGCAAGCACTGCATCTTCAACCACAACCATTTTGGCATGGCGATCACGCAAGCTGTCCAGTTGACGGGCTACCTCTTCTTCTTGAACTACCGGAGCCGATTGTTCAACCTGAACACCTTTATATTCGCCCAGTTGAATTTCCGGTTTAGTAACAATAGTCGCTTTAAATTTCAGCGGCTGATCTTCCTGAAAAGTAACAACCTCGATTTCAGGTCGGGTAACCGGTTCAACCTTTTGTTCTTCCAATGCTTTATTATAAGCCTCAGGAGCAAGAATTTCAAAGGCCTCATCCAAAATTGCCTCTTTACCTATGCGTAGCTCAAGTACTTTACGAGGTGCTTTGCCTTTACGGAAGCCTGGAATATTTACGCGGCTAGCCAGTTTTTGATATGCCTTGTTCACCGCTTTCGTTACTTCGGCTTGTGGCACTTCCATCTCTAACACCATTTTATGATTGTCTATTCTTTCCGCTATTACCTTCATTTATGTACTTTCCTCCTTAGAAATGCGTTCGGCATTACCTGGCTGTCAAACAGTATTCCCATCTTGACAGAAAAAATTACCAGCAGGCAAAACGATGGCATGCCATACCCTAAATCATACCATAAGAGTATTACAAAAACAAGAGACTGAACGTACATCAGCAACATGAAAAAACCCAACATTAACTGTCGGGTTTTGTGTGGAGCGGAAAACGAGATTCGAACTCGCGACCCTCGCCTTGGCAAGGCGATGCTCTACCGCTGAGCTACTTCCGCATAAACAATATTTAACTTTACGACATTAATTATTATAGCCATATCGATTATTATTGTCAACATAAATAATTAGTTTTTTCAATTTATGCTTCACCTTTCAGCATTTTTTACATATTATGTACCAGGAGTATTTCTCCATCTCAAATAAAGGAGGCTAAGCCTCATGCGAAACAACAGATATAAACGGCCTAAATGGGAAGATCCTGAAATAACCGATTGGGATGAGCGCTTTGAAGGCGACTGGGAAGATGAAGACGAAGAGGAATGGCGAGACGACAGATGCCTGCCCATTTTTGGTGTTGGCTTAGGTGTTGGTTTTATTGCCGGCTTCGGCTGCTTCCCACGGCGGAACTGTTTTCCCCGCAATAACTGTAATCCACGCGCCTGCTATCCTCGCTTTAGTTGCTCTCCCAATAGCTGCTCTCCCTGGAACTGCTTTCCGAGATAAATATTCTCATCAAACGCTAGCCTTAAAGCTAGCGTCTTTTTCTTTCTCACAACCAGCCGTCCTCGCTCATAGGCTATAGGAAAGTATAATGAGGGGGGACTAAACATTGTTTTTTCGATTACACAATCACTGCCATATTGTAAAGGGAGCCAAACGCGGTGCAATATATAACGTACATTCGGGTAAAGTCTTATCTATTAACAAAGGCGCTCTTGAGTTGATAACAGAATGCCAGTCGTCACCGCTTGAAAATCTAATGGATATTTCCGATCCAAACAACCAAATTTTTCTTAAGTTTCTAAACGACCTTATCAGCAAGGAACTTGGCTCAATGTATATTCTGGAGCCTGACAATTCGTCAAACCGCACAGAACAAACGAATGACCAAACACTTGAATTCCTGTGGCTTGAACTGACCTCCAACTGCAATAACCGCTGCCTCCATTGCTACGCTACCAGCGGCCCTTGCCAAACGACGGACAAAGTCAGTCTTGAACGATGGCTGTCCCTAATCAGTGAAGCACGGCAGATTGGCGCCACTGCCATTCAACTAATTGGCGGTGAGCCATTACTTTACCCTAATTGGCGGCAATTAATTGAAAAGGCATCTCAAGAAGGTTATGACTATATTGAAGTGTTCACAAATGCTACTACCCTTACGGATAATGATATTGAGTTCTTTAAGCAATATAACGTAAATGTAGCCACTACTATTTATGCTGATAATGCGGCTGTCCACGATCAGATCACGCTGAACCCGGGAAGTTTTGCCAAAACTTTTAGCAATATCAAGAAAATCCTGGCGGCAGACCTTCCTCTCAGAATTGCCTCAATCATTATGAAACCAAATGAGAATGAAGTCGAAAACATTATGAAATTATGCGGCGAGCTCGGTGTTGAAGTCAATCCTCCTGATGTCGTACGGCCAACAGGACGGGGCGATGACAAGGATTTACTGCCGAAAAATTATAGCAAACCTCCTATTAAACCGCCTTTCCACACTGATAATGAGTCTTTCGCCCGAGCAACCACCTTTCATTCCTGCCTTGCCGGAAAACTGGCAATCACCTCGGATGGTGACGTTATCCCCTGTATATTTGCCCGCAACCAAGCCTGCGGCAATATCCTCGAGAAATCTTTAAAATCAATCGTACACGGCGAAGCACTTCAACAGTGCTGGCACACTACAAAGGATAAGGTAGAAAAATGCAAGGATTGCGAGTACCGTTATGCTTGCGGTGACTGCCGCCCATTGGCCCAGGGCAGTGACTCTTCCAAACGCTGGCTAGCCTGCTCATCTGAATGTTCTTATAACCCCTATACCGGTGTGTGGGAAGAAAAGTAAAGAAAATCTCCCCATAGAGTACTATTAAAGTCTATAGGCCTTTCTTTCTTACAATAGTATTGTATAATAATAATTATGGCCGCTAAAAAGACCGGCGCGTAAACATATGTTTTCGCATCGGTCTTTCCTGTAGCTTTATCATGTTTGAGCAGGATAAAAAAAATGAAAATCGGTTTAACTAGAGTAGTACATATCTTACTAAGTGGAGTGACTTTATTTGGAAGCTAACTATATAACTAATCTGCGTAACATTTCTCACTGGAAACTGTCACCTTACCAAATGCTAGTGATTAGTTTTGCCCTCCTCATTCTCGTTGGTACCATCTTATTATCATTGCCAATAGCTTCTGCCAGCGGTCAGCCAACTAACTTTGTGGATGCTCTTTTTACTGCTACTTCTGCGGTTTGTGTTACTGGTCTTGTAGTTGTAGATACAGGAACGTATTGGTCTCCTTTTGGTCAGTTGGTTATAATCGTCCTAATTCAGGTCGGCGGCTTAGGAATTATGACCTTAAGCACACTGATGGCTGTACTTATCGGCAAAAAAATAAAACTCCGCGAACGTCTGGTCATGCAGGAAGCCCTCAATCAACTTACTCTTTCCGGTGTCGTACGGTTGACGATCTATGTGACAAAGGCAACTCTACTCATCGAGTTCATCGGTGGCACTATTTTAGCCTTACACTGGTATAGTGACTACGGAATATTATCACTCTATCTTGGTTACTGGCATGCTATTTCATCTTTTTGCAATGCTGGTTTTGACCTACTGGGAAATTTTCGCAGTCTCACCGGTTACGTTTCTGATATAACAGTAAACTTAGTGGTATCTACGCTCATTATTTTAGGTGGAATCGGCTTTACCGTCATCGCTGATATACGTACTAAACGCAGCTTCAGAAAATTATCGTTACATACGCGCATTGTAATTGTTACCAGCGCTATCCTGCTTGCATTAGGCACACTGGTAATTCTGCTCTTAGAGTATAACAATCCAGCCACACTGGGCCCGCTCAGCTGGCCTGATAAACTATTGGGGAGTTACTTCCAGTCTGTCAGCACCCGTACCGCCGGTTATAATACCATTGCTATCGATAAGTTAGGGAGTGCCACACTTTTCTTTATGGTTATATTGATGTTTATTGGTGCATCACCGGCTTCGACCGGTGGAGGGATTAAAACATCGACCTTTGGCGTACTTATGACAGCCATCTGGGCCATGATCCGGGGTAAGGAAAACGTGGAAGTTTTTCAACGGCGTATTCCTCACCACATTATTTATAAAGCCTTTTCAATCGTTTTTATTTCTGCTCTGCTTGTTGTCTTTATTACCATGGCATTAAGTATCCAAGAGCCGCATTCCTTTATTAACATCTTATTCGAAGTTGTTTCCGCCTTCGGCACCGTCGGTCTGTCTACAGGTATAACACCTTCGCTGAGTCCATTAAGTAAGTTCCTGTTAATCTTTACTATGTTCGCCGGTCGAGTGGGACCATTCACACTCGCGCTGGCTTTGGCATTAAAAGAAAAAAAACAAGTCGTTCACTATCCCGAAGGTAAAATCATCATCGGTTAATTACTATAGAGGAGCGAAACATACTGATGTCAAAAAAGCATAAACAATTTGCAGTAATCGGCCTAGGCCGCTTTGGTTCCAGCGTAGCTTTAACACTTGCCCGGGCTGGCTATGAAGTACTGGCGGTTGACTCTGATGAAGACAAAGCGCAAAAAATCAGTGATGAAGTGACCCATGTGGCAGTAGCAGACACAACAGATGAAGCTGCTCTCAAAACACTTGGCATGCGTAACTTTGATGTAGTTGTAGTAGCCATTGGTGAAGACGTTCAAGCTAATGTACTTACCACATTACTATTGAAGGAGATGGGTGTTACTCATATTGTCGTTAAGGCTCGCAATGAATTGCATGGAAAAATGTTAGAAAAAATCGGTGCAGATCGAATAGTTTACCCTGAGCGGGATATGGGCCAGCGAGTGGCTCATAATCTGGTTTCTACCAATGTACTCGATTATATTGAACTGTCGCCAAATTTAAGCCTCGTAGAAATTAACGCTCCCCAGTCACTTTTTGGCAAAAGTTTAGCTGAAGCTAACTTGCGTGCCAAATACGAAATGAACGTTGTCGCAATTAAACGGGCTGAAAAAATCATTGTTCCTCCTCACCCTAGCGATAAAATCACTGCTGAGGATGTTCTAATCGTCGTTGGCGGCATTGAGGGCCTGCAACGCCTGGAAGAGCTGGAATAACAAACAGGCGCCGGTAAAACCAGCGCCTGTTTGTTTATTTTGCTGTCAAAAGATAATTATTAATTCCATTATAAAGCCCTAAAGCTGCCTTACGCCAAAAAGCTGACTTACTAAGTAATTTTGCTTCTTGCGGATTAGATAGGAAGGCTACCTCAGCCAGTACTGCTGGCATATGCGTGTTTTCCAGAACATAAAAGTCGCTTTCCTCAAAACCCCGGTCGGACAGACTCACTTGCCCTACCAGGCTGCTCTGCAGCATTTGAGCAAACCGGCGATCTTCACTGGTCTTCTCATAAAAATAGGTAGTTGTGCCTTGCGCATCCTGAGTCGAAAAAGCATCCGCATGAATACTGACAAAAAGGTCGGCATCCATATGATTGGCCACATTAACCCGAGCTTGCAGTTCTTCCTTATCGGAAGCCCCCTTGTAAGCCACATCCTTATCAGTGGTACGGGTTAAAACCACATTGGCCCCCTTTGCAGCAAGTAATTTTCGTAATTCCAGCGCAATTCCCAAGGTCACATCTTTTTCAGCAATATTAGCAGCCCCAATCGCTCCGGTATCACTGCCGCCATGTCCAGGGTCTACCACAATAACCTTTCCCTGTACCCCAGCATATGTACCTGAGCGTAACGAATTATAAACAGCAGCATTAACCGGCAGCACGCTGGTCATAACGATCAGAAAAAGAACTATACTAACAGTGCTTCTCATTATTTCATCCTTGCTAGAAAGACAGTGTAATCAATACTACATTCATCGTCATTATACCTTATATCCACAAAAGCTGACAAACGTAATATTTTCCGGGTATTTTTGCTTATTCTCCTTTACTGAATACAATGATTTGCAGCCACCTGGACAAACTACGGTCAGGAGGTGATATCATGGACAATGAAAAAACCACGATGACTGATAATGAGCAGGCACCTGTAGAATCAACTGATAAAAAGACACAAAATACGACACCTACTTTATACCCCGATATAGAATACGTAAACAGAACCTTACCGTAGCAGAAAAAACAGTGTGGCAGAGATCCCTGCCACACTGTTTTTTCTGCTACTTTAGTGAAATTTCTTCGCCGTTCAATATTTTTTTCATGTTTTTCATAGGACACATTTTGCCGCACATCGTACAGGTATCTTCACATTCCGGCTTGGATTCTTCCCTATATCTTCTGGCTTTCTCAGGATCGATTGCCAGTTCAATCATCTTGGGAAAATTCACATCCGCCCGGGCCGCACTCATTTGGTTATCCCACTCTCTCGCACCAGGAATCCCTTTGGCAATATCAGCCGCATGAGCTGCAATCCGGGTTGCGATAATTCCTTCTTTCATATCCTCTAAAGTAGGTAATCGCAAATGTTCAGCAGGAGTAACAAAACATAAAAAATCCGCTCCATTAGCTGCGGCAATTGCACCACCAATTGCGCTGGTAATATGGTCGTAGCCTGGTGCAACATCAGTAACTACCGGCCCAAGCACATAGAAAGGTGCGCCGTGACACAATTTCTTTTCCAGTGTCATATTGGCAGCAATTTCATTTAGTGCCATATGTCCAGGCCCTTCGATCATTACTTGTACATTTCTGGCCCAGGCACGTTTGGTCAACTCACCTAAAACGATTAATTCTTCAATTTGAGCAGCATCTGTTGAGTCATTAATAGAACCAGGCCGGCAGGCATCACCCAAGCTAAGCGTCACGTCATGCTTCTCACAAATATCCAACAGGCGATCAAAGTATTCGTAAAAAGGGTTTTCTTTATGATTTAACTCCATCCAGGCAAAAAGCAATGAACCGCCGCGAGAAACGATATTGGTCAATCGCTTATTCTTTTTAACCCTATCGGCAGTAGTGCTATTGATGCCACAATGAACTGTTATAAAATCAACACCATCTTCGGCATGCCTTTCGACAACAGCAAAAAACTCATCCACAGTGATGTCTTTTAATTCTTTATCCAACATACCTACAGCATCGTACATCGGCACTGTACCAATCATAGCGGAAGAAATTTCGACCAGCTTACGCCTAAAGTCTTGTGTTTTACCGTAGCAGCTAAGGTCCATAATGGCTTCCGCCTTTAATTCTATTGCCTTTTTAACTTTATCTAACTCGAAATTTATATCACAGCAATCTTTCGAAACTCCTAAATTGACATTGATTTTTGTCCTTAGTCCTGTTCCAATTCCCTCCGGGCTTAAGTTAATATGCCCTTTGTTGGCGGGAATCACTACCATGCCCTCTGCTACCAGCTCCACCAACGTTTCAACCTTCATTTTTTCCTTTTGGGCTACTATACGCATCTGAGAGGTGATGATACCTTTCTTCGCCGCATCCATTTGAGTTGTGTAATTCATTACTTATCCCCTTCCTTATCTTGAATAACAAAAAAGCCTACCATAAGGTAGGCTTTAAAGTACAAATTATAAAGCTTCCCTCCGGTGGTACTAACCACATCAGGTTTAAGGGTTGGACATTGTCCTCTCAGCCATTCGGCACCCCCAGCTATCTATTAAGTTACGACTACTATACTTCATTTTCCAGCTATTGTAAATCTATATTTATCAATAGCATAAACAATCCATTATTATATACTGTTCTCCCGATATTTAATTATATCGTTCACAGTAACTATAGTCATATTATTGTTAGCAGCAAAATTTACGATTTCAGGCAAGCGAGCCATTGTACCATCAGGATTGGTAAGTTCACACAATACGCCATACGGTTTTAATCCGGCAAGCCGCATTAAGTCAACATTTGCCTCAGTATGCCCAGGACGTTCAAGAACACCGCCGCTCTTTGCTCTTAACGGAAATACATGGCCCGGACGCCTAAGATGGGCAGCACAAGCATGCTCAGCTATTGCCGCTCTGACCGTCGTAACGCGGTCAGCAGCTGAAACACCGGTGGTAACACCGCTTGCCGCTTCAATAGAGACGGTAAATGCAGTTTGAAAGCTGCTTGTATTGTTCTCAACCATCATCGGCAATTCCAATGCCTGCACTTTTTCTTCCGGCAGGCACAAGCAGACAATGCCGCTGCCCTCGCGAATCAACATCGCCATTTGGGCTTCACTTAAATGCTCTGCAGCAAAAAAGATATCTCCCTCGTTTTCCCGGTCCTCGTCATCAGTAACCAAAATCCCCTGCCCATTACGCAATGCCTCAAGGGCGCTTTCCACTCTTTTCTGCGAGTTGCCAAATTGAGTTAATAAATTCTGATTCAAAGTAATACTCCTCCTACTATTATAGTCGGACTTACCAGAGAATCAGGGCATAAGATAGGCAGATAGGACACTACAACAATTAGCTCAGCTTATTCGAGACAAGGGTTATAGCGAACTGCCTTATCCTCTTTCGTCCGGACTATACCGTCGGCACTGGCCTCTCACCAGTTCTGCTGACCCCTTCTAAATGAAGAGCGCTCGCGGGCTCCCCAGTATAACTGGGATACCGCCGGTGGGGATTTACACCCCGCCCTGAGAATAAGTCACTTAGTTGTAAGTATACTCCAATGGCATTATTTGTCAATCCCTACTTATATGTATAACAGGCTCTAGTCTACAGCCTGGACTCATTGTCTTGGTGTTCCATTAAAAATGGAGGCAGCTTCCGCTGCCTCCATTTCTACTGCTTTATTGATTGTTCTGCTGGTTTTGTATTTGGTTTTCAGCAGTCGAACTAAGACGGCTATTGATCTGAGCCACATGACGATCCATATCTTGCGACATTTGTGTGTACATTTGCTGAGCTGTTTTATCATCTGTCGATGCTGCAAATGTGGCGTATGTACCTTTACAAGATTCTGCGGCTGCTTTTGCTTTTTCCAAGTCTTTCTTTACGGTCATAACAGTTCCCCCTTTAGATATCCCTTACAGCAATATATTATTGCACTCTCATACGTATTTTATAAGTGGAATAAACAGGGATTACCTAACAGTTAGCCGTGAAGACAAAAAGAAAAATATTAGGCGACCGTAAACTGAGTAAAAAAAACAAAGGTTTTCAGGAATAATCCTGAAAACCTTCGTTTTGGTGCGGGAGACAGGAATTGAACCTGCACGCCTCGCGGCGCTAGATCCTAAGTCTAGTGCGTCTGCCAGTTCCGCCACTCCCGCATGTATAAAGTCAGCAATTACGCAGCATCCAGGGATCTTCATCTCTGAAAAACAATCACTTGATGTGATCTCACGTACCCGACATAAGAATATTACCATAAACTATAATCATCCGTCAAGCATTTTTTCGCTGCGTTTGCTGCTTTTTTTATAAATAATCAATCTGGATGTATGTCAATTGAGTCGGAATACTACCGCTACTGTGGTGATACAAGCAACGGGCTGACCATTTGATGAATCCCGGGCCGGAACAAAACGCCACCGTTCCACCGCCTTAACTGCGGCCTCATCCAATTCACTTCTGCCGGACGAGCCTACAACCCACACACTGCCGGGCTTGCCATTTTCCATGATTTCCATCTTTACTGTTACGCTGCCTTCCACTCCGTCACGTCTGGCACTTTCCGGGTATTGAGGTTCTACTTTTTGCAGAATTCGCGGCGGTGAAAGAAGGCCCCTTGTCCCCTTGCCTGTGCCACCACCCGAGCCTGCTCCAGAACCCGAGTTTGAGCCCGAGCCAGAACCTGACGACTCACCGGTACCGTTTGTTCCCTGTACAGATGAACTGTCAATCAGGTTGGAAGAGGTTTGCGAAGCTACGGCAGTCTCAGTTAGTACTGATTCTGTTTCTGCAAAAGCAGGTATAACTTGCTGATTTACCGGTACGGTTGCCGGCATGACCAGCTCCGGCTGCGGAGCAGGAGCAGCTTTACTAACTGCTGCTGTTTGACTGGCTGTAGCACCTTCTTCCAGGCCCGGATCTGCGATAAGGTCCACTTCAACAACAATAGGCTCTGTAATCTGCGCCATAAAGATATGCCCGGCAAACCAGCCAATACCGGCAAGTAAGCCAATATGAACAACCACTGAAAAGGCCATTGCCCGCAGCCACTCATTGCGTCTGTTCATGTTATTCACCTTGCCTTATTTTCGGTGGCAATGGCAATTCGCCGAATTCCAGCTTGTTTTAATTCGTCAAGTACAGCTACAACCCGGCCGTGCTCAGTATGACGATCTGCCCGAAGCACAACGGCCAAATCCGCTCGCCGTGCCAACTCGATTTGCATTCTTTTTGCCAGCACTTCCACTGGTATTTCTTCCTGGTCAACAAGAATCTTGCCCGCTTCCGTAATCGTTACGGCAACCGGCTTTTCCAGGTCTGTCTGCGCGACTGCAGCCTGCGGCAAATTTACAGGTATGGATTTTTGTTCCACCATATATAACGTGCTCACCATAAAAAACACCAGCAAAAAAAAGATAATATCAATCATGGGGATAATCATGAGCTTAGGCGACCGTTCCAACCGGCAACTCCGCAGTTTCATTACTCATCACCTGCCACACTGTTGAGAAAAACGGCGCAAGCTTGCTCCATATCTGTTATGATTGCATCCAAGCGGTGACTGTAAAAGCTATGTACAATAAGTGCCAGCACCGCTACACACAGCCCAGCTGCCGTTGCAACCAGCGCCTCCCCAACGCCGCCGGTAATCGCCATCGGTTGACCTGATTTGAGATTAAATACGCTGAAAGATTGTATCATGCCGACAACAGTGCCCAACAGTCCAAGTAATGGCGCTAAGGTAACAATTGTATCCAAATGTCCTAAGTTCTTGCGAAGATTTGCAGCTTCCAAAGCAGCTGCGTTTTCTAAAGTACTTTCCAGTTTTCGGCTATGCTTGATCCGTCTAAGACCGGAAAGCAAAACTTGGGCAACTGCCCCCTTCGTAACGGTGCACACTTCGGCAGCGCCCACCCAGTCCTGAGCCTCCAGCTTGGGCTCTAAAGCAGTAAGCAGCTTGTCCAACTCAGTATCAACACTGCGATAATAGCGAAACCGTTCGACTGCTATTGCAACTACAAACAGCGAGCACAATATCAGCGGATACATAACTAAGCCACCCCTATTAAATAAATCTACAAAACTCATCATGATTTCATTCTCCTCTCGTACTGTCACAAAATAGAAATACCGGACATAGTCGAAACATCCGGCATTTACCTGGGATTCTTACAGTTGTGCGCAAGCACCAAGCTTATGCTGTTCTTTTTCCCTGCCAGAAAACTAAAAAACCTTCCTGATCAGCAGGAAGGTTTAAGTTACAAGAGAATCTTTCAGATAAAAAATCTGGCCAAAAGCCAAGAAGGAAAAATCGCTCTGGTAATCCCCTTCCCATCGCTCGTGGGTGTAACGGTGATTGTTAAATAGGCAGTTCTCCTGACTCTGGCTCATCGCTCACCCAAACCTTCCCAAGATCTTTCATCTCAGTGGTATAACTTGGGTTCACTCCTCATTACAGTGGCGGGACCGCGCCGGCATTGCACCGGTCTTCCCTATTAAGCCCCGCAGGGCACCTATCTCATTATAAAATTGTATCCTATTACAAGGATCAAGTTTAGAATAGCATTTCCTACAATAGATTGTCAACTATTCCGTATCATTTAAGGCGCTTCTACAGCATATCTAACGCCTGTTGTTGGCAAAACAGCTTCTGTACCCAGTCATCCATAGATGTATGTAAGAATTCATGGACTAGGTATTCGGGCTGTACATACTCCACTATGCGCTGCACCTCAGGGGTACTAAAGGGCAAATGCTGATCAATATTCATTACATGACTCATAATATCGGTGATCGTAAAGTTATGGGGCTCACTACTTCTAGTATTGCTCATGTATTCGCCTGATAAAGAATGGTGCAGATGAATGCCCTTTACATAGTTCCTATAACTGCCTAATTGCGACAAAGTGCTTAGAATATAGGCAATCCCGTCTTCTTGAGTTCTTAAGCTTGCATTGGTATTCATCAAGTGACCTGTGTCCAGCATTATGCCCACATTAGCATGCCTTACACTTACACTATCAAGCAAAAAAGCAGTTAGTTTGCTGTCCTTAAGCGTTAGGCCGGGCCACCATAAATTCTCAAATAATAATGTTACATTCTCCGGTATATCAGCAGCCAACTCGTTAATAACCTCAATGGTGGCTTCAATTACCTCCCGGTCAGAAGCACTAAACCGCCAATTGTATAGTTCAGCCAATCGGGCGTGGCTGACATGATAGACCAAGTAGTTAGCTCCAGCCTGGATAGCAGTATGAATATTCTCCCTGTATACATTTAGCCAAATTTCTCGTGTCAGTCCGCCATAATAGGCGATAATGCCTGCTTCATTATTAAATTCGCGGAGCAACGCTTTTTGATTGCCTCGCCAGAAATCCAGCCAATTCGGCCAAAAGCGGAGATGTATTCCCTGTATCCATTCTTTTTTATGAATTTTCCGGTCCCAAGGTGCACAAAACATCATTTCTAAGCCATCGAGATGATGATAATTTAGAAAAGCCTGCAAGCAATCAGGGCTATTGTGAATCATAGATAAATCCGATGTGTAATTAGATGAATTTACTAGCTGCAGCATATTTTATTCACCTCCATCATTGACAGGTTAGAGCAAGGCAAACTTTGTTAGCAACGTATTCATTATTTATGGCATTTATGTCCAGGCTGCTGAATGGCATCTCTTACATGCTGTACATAAATTTCCTGTATTGCCTCATTCTCACCTAAGCCGCACAGATGTGTCTCGACTTCCAAGCCAGCTGCAAGCAACTGAGATTTGGCCGAGTCAGGTTCATCACCAGCCATATCATGATTGGCATGATCACCAGCTACCAGCATGAATGGCATAAGTACTGCTTTTTGCACCTGCCGTCTTTGCAACTTTTCAAGCACATTGTCTAATGAAGGAAAACCTTCCACAGTATATATGTAAACATGATGGAACCCAGCTTGTTCCAGTTTCATCTGCAGGGCAGCATAAGCAGCATTAGCCGGGTGAACTCCACCATGTCCCATGAAAACTATTGCTTGATTTGCTTCTATTTTAGGAAATTGGCTTTGAATGGCCTCAATAACAATGAGGTAATCATCGGGCTTCTCTTCCTGGCCCATATAATAAATCAAGGGTCGGCCAATTGCAATTCTCTCAAATACTTTGTTTTTTGCATGAGCATAGGCAACAACTATCTTTTTTACTTTGTCATATTCTTCGCCTGCAACTACGTGCAGCGGTTGTACATACACCTCATGATAACCGGCAGCTTGCAAACGTTCGAGTGCCTGCTTTTCCGTATCAACCTGGATACCATCGCGTGCAGCTAATTTGCGAATAACAATTCGGGACGTAAATGCCCTAAAGACATCATATTCAGGAAAAGCACTGCGAATCTTATTTTCTGTGCTTTCAATATTTTTCTTCAGAGTGTCCGAATAAGTGGAGCCAAAACTAACTACCAATATAGCCTTTTTCTTACCATTACCTTGCATGCCCAATTACTCCCCCTAAAATTACAAATGAATTATAAATATTTATATAAAAGTATTAGTTAGAAAAATAAGACCCCCAGAAAGGGGGACAGCGCGACGTTTCCCAGGCGCAACGCTGGAAGAACACAACACAACATTATATGGCTAACGTCCTCACCAAAACCTAAAGTGAGGAAACTTTTTGACGAAAGAAAGACCTCCCGGATACACAGGGAGGTCATGTTTATAAGAGTACTCAATCCAAATAAAAATCCTGGCATGAAAAAATAGCCAGGAAGGATCGGATTGCTCGAATAATCCCCTCCCCATCGCTCGTGGGTCAAATGGTGACTGTTAAATAGGCAGTTCTCCTGGCTCTAGTTCATCGCTTACCCAAACCTTCCCAAGACGATTGCCTCAGTGGTATTTATTGGGTTGCTCCCTATTACAGTGGCGGGACCGCGCCGGCTCTGCACCGGACTTCCCTATTAAGCCCCGTAGGGCACCTATCTCGCTAATATTCAGTTTTTATTCATATTTATGATAACATTGTTACCTAGGCCTGTCAAACTACTTTTTTAATATTTTACTTTTTATCAATTTTATACAACTAATTTAGTATTTGCCGTATAAATTAAAATTCAATTCCTTTCTGAGCCTTTATACCTTTTTTGTAGGGATGTTTTATTTCCTTCATTTCTGTAACCAAATCAGCCTTATCAACAATTGCCGCATGTGCATCCCTGCCGGTGAGCACCACATGCAGACAAGCGGGCTTCGTTTCCAGCAAGCCTACTACTTCCTCGACTGCCACTAAACCAAATTTAATAGCATAATTAATTTCATCTAAAATAATCATATCCCAATTCTCTGAGGCAATTTCTGTTTTAGCAGCTTGCAGAGCTTCTGCCGCCGCCTGCTGGTGACTAGGCAGTTCACCTTCCGTACAGCCTTGCACAAACCCTTCCCCCATCTGACGTATAACAAAGTCAGAGCCCATTCTCCTTGCCGCTTCCAGTTCTCCGTATTTCCAATTCCCCTTAATGAATTGTACTACTAAAACTTTCAAGCCCTGCCCCCAAGCCCGCATCCCTAAACCTAACGCCGCCGTCGTTTTCCCCTTGCCATTACCTGTATTTACAAGGATTAATCCTTGCCTTTCTGACATAAGCTCACCTTCTATAATCGGATTCTATGGCGCCGGAGCACTATAGTATATTCTAAAGTCAGATTCCATCCAAGCTGACTTATTTCCTGCTTTCAAAACAAAATCAGTTTATGCCCTTACCCTCTAACAAAAGGCACCATAAAACTTAAGACTAATGATAAGGGGTCAAGCTAGCATTGCTCTAATTCTTCCGATTAAGCCTATGGAATATCACCGCAATATAGCAATTGTATGAGAAGGCATTTTATTTTATAATTTGTATGACAAATACTTGCAATAAGAAGACAAATATATACATTAGTTAAGGAGTCTACAATGAGGTTCTTACTTACCAAAGGCGATAAGTGGCTTATTTCCATACTATTCGTCATTTCACTTTGCACTATTCTATACAGTCTCTTCTTATTCCCCAATCATACTGCTAAAGTTGCTGAAGTCCGCGTTAACGGCACCTTAGTCAAATCTATGCAATTACGCGCCGGTTATCGGGAAGAGTTTCGCATTGGCGGCCAAAGTGAATATGCAATTATTGAAACAAACTCAGGCAAAGTGCGAATAAGGCAAGATGATTCGCCCCGCCAGATTGGCGTACAAACAGGCTGGATAAGTACTCCGCCTCAACAAATTGTTAATCTGCCTTACCGTATTGTGGTTACGATTATTTCTTCTGAACCGCAAGATATTGATGACATCATAAGATAAGGACTTACAAAAACAGCTAATAGCCACGTTGAATAACTGGCCATTAGCTGTTTTCTTATGGATTTTTATCTGCTTGCTTTAAGGCTTTTTTTGCTGCTTCTGTAAACTGATTGTAAGAAACAGTTGCACCAGAAACAGCATCAATTTTTTCAAGATCTTGCGTTTCTATAAGCTTAGGTCCATAAGTAGCTGCAGCTTTTACCGCCAGCTGCGCCTTATTGTAAAACTCCTGGTTCTCAATCTTGCCACTTGTCTTGCCGTATTCACCGTCTTTTATTTTACCATCTTTTTTAATGCCCTTGTAATCAACTTTTGTAATCTTCCCGTTAGCAATAACAAGTGCAATTTCTCCCACTGCGCCATTATCATCGGCACTGCTTTTGGCAGTATAGCGGCCATCTTTATAATTGCCGCTAAGGCTAATGTCCTTTTGGCCGGCAACAGGACTTCCTTCCTTTTGACCACAGCCGGCAAGCAGAGTAACCGACATTGATACCGCCATCAGCACCAACAGCCATCTTCTCACGGAAACTCCCCCTTTTTTAGCACTGCCCAATCTTTCGCCGGTCGGAAATCCGGCCATGCTCCAGGACTATACGATTTTGCGCAAGTTCAGCAACTTCGGGGTCATGAGTTACCATAATAATCGTATGCCCCTCTTGATGAAGCTTTTGAAAAATTTCTAATACCAGATTAGCATTGGCTTCATCCAAATTACCAGTAGGCTCATCTGCCAGAATCAACATAGGATAATTAATCAGCGCACGAGCGATACATACACGCTGCTGCTCGCCGCCGGAAAGCTGGCTAGGTAAGTGCTTAGCCCTGTCTTTAAGTCCCACCCGATCCAAAGCAGCCAATGCTTCCGCTTCATCAGGCATGCTGTGATAGTATTGGGCAATCATAATATTTTCCAGAGCCGTTAAATAAGGGACCAAATGAAATTGTTGAAAAACCAGCCCGACTTTATCGCGACGAATAGAGGTCAGGCTTCTCGGATTTAAGGTAGAAATATCTTCCCCATCCAAAACAACTGTTCCACTGGAGCCTTTATCCATACAACCGATAATATTCATTAAGGTGGTTTTACCGGAGCCTGATGGTCCCATGATCGCCAGCCATTCGCCGCGCTCTACCGTCAGCTGAATATTTTGCAGAGCCTTTACACTACCATAAATCATCGAAACATCTTTTAGTTCTAATAAACTCATATTAACAGCCTCCTTCACTCGCCCCGTAAAACGATAGCCGGTTCAACGGCAGTCGCAACTCTTACCGGAATCAGGCAAGCCACCCCGGCAACTACAATGGCTACTACAAGCGCGCTTACCGCGATTAACGGCTGAAACGAAATTGCTCTGCCAAAGACATTAACACTCACCGTTTGGGCAAAAAAGAAACCAAGAATTGTTCCTAACAATCCACCCAGAGCTCCTAACGTAAGACCTTCGCCCAGAAATTCCAGGGCAATACTGCGGTTGTCTGCCCCTAATGCCTTTTTCAGGCCTATTTCTTTGCGCCGTTCCGCCACCACTGCCATCATGGTAGTGGCTACACAAATCAACGTTAACAGCAACACGACAATCGTTACGAGATAGACCAGTGCCTGTAGTTTCCCCAGCACCATTCCCTCTGACTGAGTTACACGTTTAACCAGGCGGGGCGTTATACCGGGAACTTGTTCCTCAACTGCACGGGTCAATGTATTTAGTTCCGCTTCTGTTGCCATAATACTGACCTGAGCAACACTCATTTGATCATTCTTTTGCAGCAAATTTTGCAGCAAGGGTAAATCCATAAATAAAAAGTTTTCTTCCGTGCCGCCTGTTCTAACAACACCGGCAACCTTTACTTTTTTTTCACTGCTGCTATTTGCAGCTGCCAAGGTAATCGTCTGCCCCGGCTCTACCTTCAAAAGCTCTGCAACCTCAGCACCAATCACTACATCTTCCGATTTTTCCTCCGGCCACTGTCCTCTGATTTGCCAAAAAGGGCTCACTTTTTTTACTTCCTGAAAGCGCGTCCCGGCAACCATAACCGGCTGTTCATTTACTTTCAGCCGATCATATAAATACGGCGCTGCTCCCACGATTTTCTCCTGCGGCAAAAGTGCAGTAGCGCGGACAACATCCTGCTCCTGGAAGACCTGGCTATTACCTACAGGGATAAAAATCAGATTAGCCCCATAGGAACGGAATTCACGACCCATTTGGCGAGGAACATCATAATAAATCGTGACTAAGCCGGACAAGACGGTTGCGCCGATGGCAACTGCCAAAAGAGCAACAAACATGCGGGACCGGCGCCGAATGAGCGAATGAATAATCATCTTACTGTACATGGAATATTTTGTCATAGTTAATTATCACCTGCCATGAAGTACTTCTGCCGGACGCAACGATAAGAGCATCCGTATGGCTGGAAGACTGCCTACCAATGTAACCAGAACAACTAAAATCATTACTATCGGAATAACCATACCTTTGGTAGCTACTGCAGAACCAAAAACAGTCTGCCCGATAATTTGGGCAAAACCCAATCCCAGGAAATAGCCTGCTATTCCGCCTGCAATCCCGGTCGTCATTGTTTCGGCCAGTGTTGATAGTAAAATGGCCGTATCCGTCGCTCCCAGAGCTTTTAATAATCCGATTTCTCGGCTTCGTTCCATCACACTTGCAGTCAGGAGATTCGAAATCCCCAAAGCAGAACCGGCTAAACTAAGTGCGGTTATAAGCAGCATCAATAGCTGCGTTTTTTGTAAGATAGCGCCTTCCGATTCTGCTACCTGACGAACAGGCTTAGCTCTGGCACCGGAAACAGCTTCTTCAATCTGATAGGATATTGCACTTACATAAGCGGTGCAATACCAGGTTTCCCACTCTTTTAAGGAAAGGCTCTTAGGATTATGAGCAGCCTTACGGGCCAAATCATTATCTGGTGTAGTGATTGCACTCACTTCCACCTTGGTCACTTTGCCTTCCATATTGACGAACTGCTGGACA
>Ga0366772_1048_pt1 | contig 20352 bp, 16 predicted proteins | sample BONcelN113001C11_FD_207089 | JGI IMG/M metagenome (GOLD analysis project Ga0366772, IMG submission 207089) | Enriched cells from coal bed in the Powder River Basin, Montana, United States - BONCAT cells N11 rep2 HSBNCT.N11.300.1.C11 ...
ATGCTGGATGTACTGGTATAGTTTTATGCATATTACATATAGTTTTTGATAGATTCCAATCCTCGTTTGTTGATATTATCTAAACATCAGGTATTACAAATTTAGAGGAGGAGTATTATGAAGGGTACAATCAAATCACTAACCTGTCTGTTTTTGTGTGTAGGTCTTCTTTTGATTTCTATCGCCGGCTGCGGAACAAAAATCACAGACCCGCAAGCTTCTACAAAGTCTGCCCAGGGTCAAGACACTGCTACGACCGAGAAAGAACCGGCAAAGACAGAGCCTGTAAGTTTACCGTTTCTTATACGCAACTCAGGCAATGATTCAGGAATGAAGCTTCAAAAGACCTATATCGATGGGTTTAACAAGGAATTTGAGGGGAAATATAAAATTGAAGTGGAGTGGATGCCCGGCGTGGCTGAGGATATCCGTGCGAAACTGAAAATGCTGAATGCTTCCAACGACCTCCCTGCATTGGTAAGCGAACTTGCCGCTGAACCTGCCTTTGGTGACCTGCTGATTAATAACAATCGCATAGTGGATTTAAAACCGTATTTTGACGTAAGCCCGGAATGGCAGAAGGTTTGTTTCCCCGAAAGTATTGCTTACAATACGAAAGATGGAAAAATGTTTACGTCCCCATCCTATAGTGCTTCTTATGTTGGTATCTTTTATAACAAGGAGCATTTCGAAAAAGCTGGGATCACAAAGTTTCCTGAAACCTGGGATGAGTTCTGGGCTGCTTGTGATGCATTGAAAGCTAAAGGATATACGCCTTTATCGATGCATACAACTGAAACAGGATGGTGCCCGATGCTGCTTGGTACATCTTCACTGGCGGCAAGTGACGAGGGAAAAGCTTTCATGAATCAGAAATATCCTACCAATTATGATGCCCCGGTATTTATAGAGTCTATGGACAAGGTTAAAAAACTTTTCACTTACAGTACGGCAGATGCAGTGGGTGGAAATTATGCCCTGGCTGCAAACAATTTTACCAGTGAGAAGACATCAATGATTCCCAATGGACCATGGATGATCCCAAGTTTAAGTGATAAGCAATTTGCTGCTGAAGGCTTTGAAGACAAGGTGGGTTATGCTTTGATGCCAGATGGTACAATGCTTTCATGGCTTGGTTTAAATTATGGAGATGCAGTATCTGCCGATCACCCAAAGGATGTACAGGAAGGCACTATAGAATTCATCAAGTACAAAGCACGTCCGGAGAATATACGTCTGGCAGCCGTGGAAAAGGGTGACTTTACAAACCTTGTACCTTTGACGGAAGATGATCTTAAGAAGTTGGGATCTGTAATGCAGGAATATGCTAAAACTGTCGCTTCACTTAAAAATACTATGATTGTTTATCAGACACAATGGGATCCCATTGTGCAAAATGAGGTGATCCCTGCAGAATTACCCAACCTTGTCAGCGGAAAAATTGATACGGCGCAATTCTGTTCCAAACTGGCAGAAGGCGCAAAGAAATACGCTGCTGAGAATAATAAGTAATTACCGTTTGACAAGGGGGAGGAGGAATACGTGATTCCTTCTCCCATTATTCTTTATATAGGATGTGATCAGGTGAAAGCAAAAAGAAATAATCATTCAAAAACAAAACGGATTGTACTGTTTTTATTACCCGCAGTCGGCATGTTTGCCCTTCTATACCTCTGGCCTCTGTGTCTGGCACTGATAAGCAGCTTCGCACAATGGAACGGATTTGAGTCCATGAGATTTGTGGGAATTGATAATTATATTAAAATATTTAAAGATAAAGACTTTCATAATGCCTTTTTCAATACACTGAAATGGGCGGGATTTGCAGCCTTTATTCACGTACCGTTCGGTGTGCTTGTTGCACTGATCCTATCCCGCAATCGCCCCGGATGGAGATTTACCCGCTCAGCCTTCATGATTCCCAACATTATATCAAGGGCGTCACTGGCAATCCTTTTCGTGTTTGTTTTTAAACCGGAAGTGGGTATTCTGAATTCATTAATCCGATCACTTGGATTTAAGGATTTCAGCATCAACTGGTTTTTTGACCCGCGTACTGCTTTTTTAAGCGTAACAAATATCTGGTTATGGTTTGCGGCGGTGATCACTTTGATTACCATGGCAGAGCTGACATCCATATCGTCATCAGTCCATGAGGCAGCCAAAATGGATGGCGCTTCCGATTTCCAAATAGACTGGTACATCAATATTCCATTAATTCGCCGCATTATAGGTACAAGTGTTGTCATTGCGGTAACAGCTGTATTTAAGGAGTTTGATGTGATCTATATGACGACAAACGGTGGACCGGGGACTATGACGGTGAACATTCCCGTCATGATGGTAAACAAGATCGTACATACAAATCAATACGGCTATGCAAATGCTTTGGGAATAATACTGTTGATTATGGGAATTGCAGTAATGCTTGTATCTACGAAGGTATTCAGTATGGATAAAAATTCGGATTATTAGTAGGTGTTTATCATGAGAAAAAATAATATAGTATCTATGGAGAGCATAAAGAAATATGTTGGTTTTGCTTTTGAATATTTTATCATGGGATTTGTGGTATTAATCTCAGTTTTTCCGTTGGTTTGGGTTTTCCTTTCATCCTTCAAGACTAACAATGAAATACTCGAATCAGCCTTCACTATTCCCAAAACGCCTTCCTTTATTGGGTATCAGATTGCCATTGAGACTACTGCCATTCATTGGAGGTTTTTTACCTCGTTGATTATTGCGTCTGCTGCAACTGTAACAGCAATAATCATTTACGCCATGGCAGCTTACGTACTTGCGAGGATGCAGTTCTGGCTAAAGGGGTTTGTGTTTGCACTGCTTATATCATCGATTCTAATTCCGACAAACGCAATGATTCAGCCAGTGTATACAATTGTTAAATCACTTGGGTTATATGATACGAAGTATGCCTTAATTCTGGTTTATTCCGGCTTTGCCATGCCGATGTGCCTGTTCCTGCTCCGCAGCTATTTTCTCAGTATACCCAATGAGATTGAGGAATCGGCCTACATTGAAGGCGCGGGGTTTATTCAGACATTCCGGCAGGTTATGCTGCCGATTGCGAAGCCGGCAGTAGCAAGCGCATCAGTGCTCACGTTCATTGGGGCCTGGAATGAACTGCTGTATGCACTGCTGCTTACATCAAGCGAAAAGAACCGTACCATGCCTTTGACAATGAAATACTTTACGTCCATGTTTGCTTTTAATTACACGCCGATGTTTGCAGCATTAGTAATGTGTATAATACCTACAATTATAATTTATATCGTGTTGCAGGAACAAATTATGGAGAGCATTATCGCCGGCTCTATCAAGGGATAAATTACAGGATTGGAGTGATATGAATGCAAAGCGGAAAGGAAGTTATTACAGCTGCTATTGAATTTAAAAGACCGGATAGACTTCCGGTCATGTTTGATGCCTTTAACGTTTCAGACGTCCATAAAGTTGATTGGAATCAGACAGGAACCGGAGATCATACTAAAAGTCTGACTTATGATGAATGGGGCTGCGGCTGGAGTAGAACAGAAGCAAGAAATATGGGGCAGGTAACCGGTCATCCATTGCTGAAATGGGAAAATTTAAATGGCTATAACTGGCCGGACCCAGGTAATCCGGCTCTATTTAAAGGGATGGAAGAGAGGTTTAAGGGGGCGGACGGGAAGTATATAATGACTGGGATTTTTATGCTGCTTTTTGAACGCATGCACAGCTTGAGAGGCTTTGAGAATACGTTGACGGATTTGTACATTGAACAGGAAAAAATTGAGATGCTTGCAGACCGGATTGTTGATTTCAATGTTACAATGATCAGGAATATCGCCTCCAAATTTCCCAGGCAAATTCATGGATTTTCCTTCAGTGACGATTGGGGTACTGAACTTGCCCTTTTTATTAATCCGGAGCTGTGGAGAGAATTTTTCAAGCCACGTTATAAAAAGATCTTCAATGCATGCAAAGAAGCGGGATGGCATGTATGGATGCATTCCTGCGGCAAGGTGAATGCCATTCTCGGAGATTTGATTGAAATCGGTCTCAATGTAGCTAATTTACAGCAGCCTTTGACCTTGGGAATTGAAGAGGTAGGCAGACAGTTTGCCGGAAAGCTGTGTTTTCAATCATTGTGTGACATACAGATGACATTGCCGTTTAAAAGTAATGAAGAAATATGCAATGAAGCTAAGCTGCTACTGGACAATTGGGGTGTTAAAAATGGCGGCTTTATCCTAAGTGACTATGGTGATGGCGAGGCTATTGGCGTCTCGGTTGAAAAAAAGAGGGTGATGTTTGATGCCTTTCTCAAATATGATAGGTGGAAGAGGCGATAAGATAAAAATATTGAAAGTATATAAGAAGCATCCCGTAAAGCATTTGGAATAGTAGTTTGTATTTGGGTCTGGATAGGCCTTTTGAAATTTTTTCAGTAAATTTTTTGATTTCTCTTTTCAGTTGGTAATAACTTGCTATAATTAAACATGCGAAAGCTTTCCTCTGTGTTTTTTTGTCTGCAAACTTAAAATACTATAGAAGGAGGGCTTTTGCACTACTTTTGCAAAATCTCTGGATAACCTTTCAAATTAGCCAATGATAATGTGAAACTTATAAGCACGAATGTACAGTCATTAGTTTGTCTGATTACATGGTTTCAGGGGAGCAAAAAAATCATACTTTCAGGCATATATATATTATGATACAATTCTGATAGCATGATTTTGTTAAAAAAATAAATAAAATACTGGGAGATACGCGTTTATGAACAAAAAACTTGAAAGAATATGCTTTAATTGCTCCAGCTTTTTAACAGATGTGAATGATTTGGACAGTAACTTAGGGGTATGCATCAATGATGAAGCATTTGAAGAATATCTGGATGAAATCTTCGAAAACTCAGATTTTTCTTTGTGTATGGATATATACAAAGAAAAGAGGTTTGATGGGGAGCGAGATGTATGTGCCGATTATGACGAGGTTGAAATCATTGAAGATGAAGAGCCGGAAAATGTAAGTCAAATGACTGAGGAAGAACTCGATCGGCGTGCTGACGCCTTTAGAACTCAGGATGTAAGCGATATTGCTAAATTCTTATACGGTGAGGAAAAAGAAAAAAGTAAAGCTATCTCGGTTCTATTATATTTAATGAATTTTAATAACAAAAATGCATTTGACAGTATGCTTAATTATTACAAGAATTTGCCCCCGGTTGAGTCTATTGATGAAGTTCATTTCAGGTTGAAAATCCTGGATAGATTTTATTATTTCAATATCAATGAGAATTGCAGTAATGAGTTAATTGAAATGCTGGTTGATGAGTTATATAAAATGCAGTCAAACAATACTACAAGACAACTGTTTTCAAGTATAATAAAATTCCTGTCCGGCTCTAGATGTGAATTCGATATTGTAGTTGATAAGTTGTCGTCGTTATTGAAAAACAAAAAGTTTAGCCCCAAAATGGAACAAAATATACTTTCCGTTATACGAAAATATGAATACAAGGAGCGATATTGGTTTTTAGATAATTGATCATTAATATTGAATTTGTAAGAATATTACTGATAGAAACAAACAGGGAGATATAATTAAGAATCTCTGAGTAAAATCCTGAAAGGTTATTAATAAGGCTTTTCGGGATTTTGCTGTTCTATTATTATAAAATATAAATAGTCATAAAAGTTCTTCAGATTATCATTTATTAACGAAATATTATCTGCTGATTAGTAAAGGAAAAAGTATTACCTTGAACATATGTCGTCAATCGTTTGAAAGAAACTTTTTTGAACTTGCTAATTGACATAATTTAAATTATGTGATAAGTTATAATCAATACATAAACGCGTTTAGTAAACAAAAATTAAAACAGCTAAAATACTACATAATATTAAATTATTAGTAATATAAAAGCATTTATATTTTATAATTTACTAATAATTATTTATTGTAGTAAAATGCATATTAAGAGAGGGGAAAACATTATGAAAAAGCATAATTCTATTAGGCGACTGTTGGCATGTCTTACTGCACTAATATTACTTGTATCAATTGCAGGATGTGGAGGAACAGCTGACAACCAGACAAGCATACCATCTGAAAGTAAAGCGTTGAATGCAGAAAGTAATACAAGTGAAAAATCAGCTGCAGCTTCAAACACAAAGCTTGTTTTTTGGAACCTTGGTTTAAAGGTAGTAGACGATACCGGTGCGATGGCTTCAGAAGACCTTGCTATTTATCAAGCAATTAAAAAATATGAAGAGGAGACAGGAGCAAAGGTTGAAATTGTAAATCAGTCATATGACAATTGGGAAAACCTTTTTCAGTCTGCCGGTCTTGCAGGGAATGGGCCTGATTTGGCACAAACCGTCGCAGGTGCTATAACACTCGGCTATAAGGATTTCATTGAGCCCCTTGATAAATACTTTTCAGCAGATGAGCTTGCAAACTTTATGAACCTTGATATGTTGCGTACGAACTATAAAGCGGATGGAGAGCTTCTTGGCATACCTACCGATGTTACTACATTAAATTTATTCTACAATAAGGAAATATTCAAGAAAGCTGGACTTGATCCCGAAAAGAAATTAGAAACCTTTACCGAGTTGGAGGATGCCTGTGCAAAAATCAAGGCCGTAGGATATCAGCCTATGGCAATAAACGATGCTGATGGCAGTAATAGTACATGGGTCGTTTGTGAATTTCTATCCGACAAGCTCGGTAGTAGCGAAATTTTCAACTTCAAGGATGGAACAATAAAAGTAACAGACAATGTCTTTGCACAGTCGTTCAAAGGGTGGACAGATTTTGCAAAAAAGGCTATTGAAAAAGAATGGTGCAGAGAGGATTCCTTTAGTTCCAATACAGATAACACAAGTCCTTTTTATGCAGGTCAGGCTGGTATGGTCTTAGGAGGCTCATGGAATTGCTTTAACATTTATACCTCACTTGGTGAAAATGCTGGAACAATGCCTATCCCTGCCCTATCAGCAGATGATCCATATAAGGACTATATCTGCAGTCAGTTCGGTTCAAATGTAGTTATCACGAGCTATTCAAAAAACAAGGAAGAAGCTGTTAAGTTCTTAAAAGTACTGGCACAGAAGGACACCAGCATTAACCTGTATAATGAATCAAGTACTCTTCCGGCAAGGCTGGATGTAGATCTTTCCACGTCAAAGTTTGGTAATCCATTGGCGCTAGCGTGCTATAGCTGGATAGCACAGAACAAGAATGTTGTTGGATTTGACTCCATAATGCCTGCTGCTGGTTGTTCCGAATGGTATAGGGTTGCTCCTCTTGTATGTGCAGGCAGTTCTACTGTAGAAGCAGCAATTGCTGCCATCAACCAGAAGAATGAAGAAGCACTTGTTGCAAAGTAACATCATTCTGAAAAGTTGAACTTTCACTTAAAATAGAGGAAGCTTTGGAATTGTATTAAAAACTGTAAATCCATGGGATGGGAGAAGCTTCTTTTCCCATCCCAATTAAGAGTGCCAGGAGGTTCAGGTGCAATGATTTATAAAGCATCTATCATGCATAAAAAAAAGGCGAAGCAAAGGTGGGGGATTGTATTTGCTATTCCGGCATGTATTTTGGTGCTGGCATTTATGATTATTCCTATATTTATTGTTTTTGTATTCTCATTCACCTCGTGGGATGGCATAAAGGAGATTAATTTTATTGGATTTGACAATTTTGTAAAAATACTGACTACAAGTGAGTTTTGGAGTATCATTAAAAACAATTTCATTTTTATGTTTATCGGGGCTCCGATATGGACGATAACCCCGCTTATTGTTGCCGTGCTTTTATATGAGGAGATAAAGGGTTTTCGTATATTCCGCACAATATATTTGTTACCATCTGTACTGGCTGCTTCTGTCATAGGTGTTATATTTGTATCGTTTTTTGGTCTTGACGGGCCGTTCAACCAGATACTGAAGGCAATTGGCCTGGATTTCATGGCGTTATATTGGTTTGGCTCCGCAAAGACTGCCATCCCCATGATTATAAATATGATCAACTGGGCTGGATTTGGAACAACTGCTCTCATCTATATTTCTGGAATGTCTTCAATTGATACCTCTGTATATGAATCTGCATATATTGATGGAGCAAAATGGTGGACGCGCTTTTTCAGGATTACTTTACCGATGATTTATAATGTAATTAGTTTTGTCTTCATACTCAATATAATCGCCTCGTTCACATCATTATTCAATTATGTATTTGTCACAACCAAGGGCGGCCCGGGATATGAAACGACAGTTATAGAGTATCTCATATATTTAAAAGGATTCAAAACTCATGAATTCGGATATGCTTGTGCCCTTTCAGCAGTTATGTTTATTATGGTTTTTGCCATTAGCATTATTGTACTGGCTTTGAGCAGGAGAAAGAAAATATAAGCAGGGTATGTAAAGATTGTAAGGAGTATAATTATGAATGCTGGTGAAAAGAAGAATAGTATTTCAAAGATTTTTATTTATGTTACATTAATAATTATATCAATTAGCATTGTATATCCATTTTATTATATGGTTATAACTGCGTTGAAACACCAAAGTGAGTATTTCGGTAATATCTTTGGATTGCCTCACAAACTGACAATGTTGAATTTTCGAGTTGCAATAGAGCGCTTTAATGTCCTGTTACTTGGAAGGAACTCGTTGATTGTGGTAAGCTTTTCAGTTTTTTTCAACTGTGCGGTTTCTTCAATGGCTGCATATAGCTTCTCAAAGCTCCCCTTCAAAGGAAACAAGGGCATTATGAATTCTATTTTAGGATGCATGATTATTCCCATACAGATGTTGATGATACCTGTTTATATAATCATATCAAAAGCTGGTCTGATTAATACTTTTGCATCTACAATCCTGTTCTATGTTGCAACCGGAATTCCTTTTGCTACACTTATGCTCAAGATACAATGCGACAATATACCGGATGAGATTATTGAAGCTGCAGAAATCGATGGGACAGGCCCGGCGAAAATATTTTTTACGATGATTATACCATTTCTTAAGCCTGCACTCATTACACTTGTTATATTGAACTTTATGGGCTTTTGGAATGAGTTGCTTTATGCCATGCTTTTTTTGCAGGGACCTACAAAGCGCACTCTCACTGTAGAAATAGCCACAGCAACAGGAAGATTTATGACAAACATACCTCTGAAAATGGCAGGTCTTTTATTGAACAGCATTCCCACAGTTCTAGTTTTCATATTCTTACAAAAATACATTTCCAAAGGCCTTACTTTAGGAGCTATAAAATAGGGGTATTGGTAGTACTGGCTATAAAATGTTGGATTTTGGTAATCCAATATGATAATATACATTGTGATAATGATTATATAAATGGATACTGAAAAGAAAATATGAAAAGTATATTACTGCTATACGTTGCAGTGAACTAAGATGAGGGTGTGAATAAGTGGCAAGATTTAGTATCAAGGAAGTAGCAAATATGGCTGGAGTTTCTCCATCGGCAGTATCAATTGTACTGAATGGGAAAAAAGGTGTCAGCAATGAAACAAGGCAGAAGATACAGGCAATTATAGATAAATTGCAGTATACTCCAAATCCTAATCCTAAAAGGCTACTTTACAAAAAAACATTTAATATTGCGCTTATTGTGAATGATGTTTTGCCAGTTGATGACAGCTTTTATCTGGAGTTGAGTAAAATTATACAGCATGAATGCGAAGCAAGAGACTATAATCTCATTTATACCTCGTTACGTACTGTCAATGGTGTAAAGCGGCTGCCTAATGTCGTTCTTGCAGCTGACGTTGACGGCATTATATGCACTTGCGACATATCCAGAAAAATGAATAATGATTTAGAGCAGCTTGGTATACCCATAATATTTGCTGATTTAAAGCCTTCGGACATTGAATTGAAATATGTCATAGCTGATTATCGCGCAACTGCAATAATGGCGGTGGAATATTTGATTGGTATCGGGCACAGGAATATAGCATATTTTGCTGACTGTGGCACCGGTATGTACAGCGAATTGTCCTTTGATGGCTATTCCAGTGCAATGAAAGCAGTTGGGTTGCCAATAAACCCCGCCTGGCTTGTAACAGATTTTTCTGATGAAGAAAGCATGCTAATATCTATAAAAAAGCTGCTTCAATATGAAAAAAGGCCCACGGCATTTTATTGTTGTGCCGATATTCATGCAATAAATGCAATACGTTGCCTTAAAAAATGCAACATAAAGGTACCAGAGGATATTTCTGTAATTGGTGTTGATGATATCAAGCTATCCAAATATGTCGATCCTGCATTGACAACAATTCATATCAACCGCGAAGAAATGGGACGCGTAGCAGTTATGCTTTTACTGGAGCTTATTAATGGTAAACAAGTTGATAATTACATGGTGAATAATACCATTGTGGTCAGAGAAAGCACCAAATCAATCTGATATTACTTATATATGAATTTGAGTTTTAAAGCTATGTATTACATATGGTTGCTATTGTCATATGAACAAATGTATTAGGAGGACTTGGAAATGAAATCTGAAAAAGCCTGTATACCCAATGAATATATTTCATTTTGCAGCATTGCTGGTGATATTCTTCCTCAAAAAATTTTCGGATTGCTTAATTATCATCCTTTACCTACGGAGAACTTCACTATAAATACAAATAAAGGATATTTTGACTCAAGGAGTTCCATTTGTACCGAGTATCGGTCGGAAGGTAAGTGTCTTTTGGATTTCAAATTACAAGAAGATGTATGTATTATTGTTGCCTGGGGATTTGAAAATGGAATTGTAACAAGAAAGGATACTCTTGTAAATAATAGCAGAGACGATATTATCATATATGATTGTAAGGCAAGTATAACCTTCAAGGGCGAATATGAGATGTATTCCCAGCTTCATTACTGGTGTTATGAAAACCAGGGCAGATGGGAGGATATACTGCATGGTGAAAAAAGTATTCAGTCAAAAGGTGGACGTACCTGCATAGGTGCATCTCCTTATTTATGCATTAGAGAAAAAAATACCGGAAATGGTATTGTGGCTCATCTTGTGCCCGGATCGGACTGGAAATTGTCAGTGGAAGGGCTGCGTGTCGGCAGCGAAAGTCCGCATGCTATATTGGAAGCAGGTTTTAATGATCCCGGGATGTCTTATCATGTAAAACCGGGGGAGAGCGTACTGCTTTCTGAGCTTGTTATTACGGAGCTACCAGATGGAAAACCTGAGGCTGCTGCGCCTATACTACATACATATATGCTTCAGAAGACAGAATATCAATGCTCTAAAACAATTCCGATAGAATACAATACATGGATTTTTGAATTTGACAAGTTGGATGAACAGCATCTTTTTAAACAGCTTGAAGTGGCAAAGGAAATCGGATGTGAGGTATTTACAATTGATGCGGGGTGGTATGGACAGTCTGAAGGTGACTGGATTGCTCAGATAGGTGATTGGAGAGAAAAACTGAACGGAGCATTTTATGGGAAAATGAAACAATTTGCTGATAAGGTAAGAGTGTCCGGATTGAAGTTTGGTATATGGATAGAGCCTGAGCGGTATGACAGGAAAGTCCCTGTTGTACAAGAGCATCCTGGATGGTTTATAGATGAAGGTACGGAGCATGTTTATCCAGATTTGCAGAAGAAAGAGGCTTATGATTTTGTTTATGAAACCCTTTGCAATACCATAGATCGGTATGAAGCCGACTGGATTAAATTAGATTTTAATAATGTGTTAGGACGTGACCCATATGGCATGGCACATGCCGGATATCTTGACAGCTTGTACAGGATGGTTGATAGTCTGCGTCTTGAATATCCGGATATTATTATAGAGAATTGTGCCAGTGGGGGAATGCGCCTGGATTTGGAATCATTCAAGCATTATGATATATTTTTCCCAACTGATACAACCAATCCAATTGATATGCTGCGCATATGCGAGGGGGCCTCCTTGCGCATAATTCCGGGGAGGCTGCTCAAATGGTTGACCCTTAAAAATGTTGGGCCTATCATGCCGGTCTATCCTAAAGGCGGACTTCAGACAACTATTATAACTCCGGGAAGAGCTGGGTGGCCACCTGCAGAGACTGTGGACTTGGATTTTGCTGCGAAAATATCTTTGTGTGGACAACTGGCCTTTACTGGCGATCTGGGCTCGTTTGACCCTCCGACAATTGCTATGATGAAGCGCTATGTTGCCTTTGCCAAGAAATGGCGCAATTTCATATATAATTCTGTAGCCTTCCCGCTCACAGAGGTGAAATCCATAGATGATCGAAAGGGCTTCAGCGCAATTATGTTTACTGATTTGAATAGGGAGAAGGCATTGATATTTTCTTACCGTCTTGATTCCGGTATGGATGAATATTGTATAAAGGTTCCGGCTCTTGAAAGAACAGAAGTATATGAGCTCAGCTGCTTTGACGATGGCGTTCTTGGCAATTTCACCGGGGTGGAGCTGCTACAGAAAGGTATAATTCTAAGGTTCATGCAGATAAATAGTGGAAAAATACTTATTTTGAAGAGGTTTGCTATACATAATAAAGAATGCCGGAAAGGAGCTTGCAATAATGAATGAGTATTCATATGAAGATTTATTGGAAAGAATGACTAATCTTAGTTTGTTGGCTATTCCACCTGATGAAGGTGAAAGGGGAGGCTGTTTTTCAAGCTATGACAGGCGTTCAATTTATAAACAGGATGAAGACCGATACGAAAACTGGGATGCCAATGCAGACCACCAGGGGTTTATATATAGTGATGCCAATGGTGGTGTTGCCCTTGATATGGAAGGCCCGGGTGTGATTTGGCGTGTGTGGTCGGCGATGGCACATGAAGGAAACATATGCGTATATATAGATGATATGGAAAATCCGGCAATAAGAATGCCTTTCCGTCTTTTTTTCGAGCATTTTTATCACATGGATTTTATATCTAATTTTCCAAACCTCATGCCGATTCTTTCGCGTGGGCGCAATCGGTGGATTCCAATTCCGTTCAACAGCCGTTGCAAAATTGTGCTCGAAGAGGGTTGGGGGGACTACTACCATATTACCTATACCAAATTTCCAGAGGGCACCAGGCTTCCTGTATATAATAGAGAGCTTGAAAAGGAAATACAGATTCCGCTTGCAGAACTTGACCGCAAATTCCATTTTAGAGGAGAATACCCATGGTTGTACAGTGTGAAAGATACAATGGAATACTTGAATGTTTTCTGCAGAGCCGGGGAAGAAACCCTAGTTTTTAGTTCGGACATACCTGGTGCAATCACAAAATTATACATAAATTTTCGTACACTCCCAGAAGACATATGTGCCAGAGTAATGCGCTCTCTGCTGCTCGACATCCAATGGGATGGTGAAGCGGAAAGCTCGGTACTATGTCCGGTAGGTGATTTCTTTGGTACAGCACCGGGACGTAATGATTTCAATACCTTGCCGGTTGGTATGCAGGGAGGCTTTGGATTCAGTCGTTGGTATATGCCATTTAAAAGCTTTAAAATCACTTTGAGAAATACTTCAAGGGATGATATATATCTTCCTATGGAGTTAACGACAGTGAAGCTGGACAGGGAAGAGGCGGAGCATACAATGCGCTTCCATGCAAAATGGCATAGAGATAATTTTCTTGATCTTGATCATACAAAATTTGGCAAAACCGGTGACCGCTATCCGGATTGGCCGATGCTTTTGTGTAAAGGTAGGGGACGCTTCTGCGGAGTACATCTTTCAGTAAAAGACACATGGCCTGTCCCAGGGGAAAAGCCCGAGGAATGGTGGTATGGATATATCAATAATATTACTGTTGATTGGTGGTGGGGTGAGGGCGATGAAAAGTTCTTTGTCGATGGAGAGAAATTTCCCTCTACCTTCGGTACAGGCAGCGAGGACTATATAGGATACTCATTAGCAGCCATACCTCCGCATACAATGTTTGATAGTGCATATGCTTGTCAAAGTGTTGTTCCAATCGATGGCAATGGATACACATCTGTTGCACGTTTTCACATATGCGATAATATACCATTCTCCAAAAGCTTTGAGGCTTATATTGAAAAAGATAAGGAAAATATTTGGGGGAAGGATTGCGAGTGTCTCTATGCTTGTACTGCTTATTGGTATCTTTTACATGATGGTACTCATATAGACCCATACAATGATGTGGGTGACAACAATTTATAGCCTGCTATTATGTTGCTCTTTGCTCTTAATGAGCTCTTCAGTTTCAAGACCAGCTTCACTCTAGCAGACAGTTTCATCTCTGTACGTTGGTAAAAAAGCTGTTATTGAGAATATCACAATATTTGAAAAAGCAGACAGCTTCAATGATTTTATTGAAAAAGAACGGGCGTAGAAATGGATAAACGGTTTGCATAGGTCAAAGCTTTATATTATACTAATATATGAAGATTACGGAAAGGGGTGCGAGGCAGCTGAGTGCGATAAACCGTAAAGAATTTAATTGTAAAGAAATGCTTAAAAGCAAGGTAACCGGGTACTTGAAGTGGGCGGATCAAGAGGTTGGTACAATTTATGACCATGCTTCCGTCGTCCTTACGCATCCTGATCTGAATCCGGTAGTCAGTATCATCACCCAAAACAATGCAAGCTGGAGTAGATATGAATACACCGAATTTCTGGCAGATAGAGTCATAAGCAAAGACAGGCGCGATATAGAAAAGCTGTTGTTCCGATTGGGTTTGATTGAGTATGACATAATAAAAATTGCAGAATTGACCTATGCCATAAACCCCAAAGACCTTTTCTGGATAGCACCAAGCAGGGAAATGACGCTCAGAGAAGCTATCAATGGTACTTTTACAGATATATTCAGACAATCCTTGAACGAGAAAGGCAGCACGGTCTATTCACCAGATGGTCAGAATGTAAAGAGCTATGCCACAAGCAACGGTTATTTTGGCATAAATAAAAAACGATTAAACAACCTTATGACGGATGCCGAGTCGGAAGTAGGTGTATATAAGCTTGGACAGCTTCTTGGGGTAGCTGTATGCCCTGCATGGTTTGTAGACAAGGATACAATCTTTTCACAGTTTATATATTATTTCTCTCAGGAATATTTGGTACATGCCCGCAGATATTTCAAAGATGGTGAAAGAACCGGGGATATGTATCATGATTTGGCAATGAAATTTCCCAACTTTAAGAAAGAAATTAACCAGATGTGTTTGTTGGACTTTATCACAAGGCAGGATGACAGGCATTTGAGCAACATAGCTATCGTTACAAAGGGCAGTCAGGACAGGATGTATCCCTTATATGACAATGGCCGGAGCCTGTTTTTTGATGAAACAAAGGAAATAGTGGAGCAGGCAGTAATGAACATTGAGAGATATTCAACAACCTTTGGTGAAATAGGTACTTACTATGATGTTGTGCAGGGCATTGCTAAGGCGGAGCCTATTGGAAATCTGATAAACCTGAATGTAAGTGAGAAAGATATCCTGCAAGTATTGAAAGACAGCAGATTTAAGGATTATCGGCTGGAGGGCGGATTAAAGTGGATAACCGGGGCCTTGTGTATCCTTAAGGAAATCAGGTATAAATAATTGCCTTCATCATAGAAGTATACAAATGTTACTACTAATGAACCTGATTTCTCAGTAAGCATTTCAGGAGACGAAATTCCATAGGTAATAGATTTAATTTGCTGTAGGATTCCATTATTTAATTATTTATTCTTTTGGAAGTATATGCCGATAAGGGATTGGAGACATGATTACTATAGATGTGCTCAAATCGCCATACGGCATCAAGCGGTCTATCAACATCCGCATATCTTCCATATTATTAACGGCTGCTTTGATGAAATAATCTATTTCTCCTGTTACGCGATGACATTCAAGGATATCTGCATCATTTGATATTTTCCCCTCGAAACTTACTGGAGATATTTTTAGTGATTTTAACTGTATCAACAGCATTATTTCTTTACCTATTGCCTTTAATGACACTCTGGCAGAATACTCTTCAATAATTCCGCGATCTTGGAGCCGTTGCATTCTTTCGGTAATACTTGGACGACTTAAATTCAGCTCTTTTGAGAGCTCACTGATTGTCATTCTTGAGTTCTTTTGTAACAGGTCTAATAATTGTATATCTATATTATCCATGCTATACCTTCCAATATGTAATCCTAATTTATTTATACTATTATAACACTTCATAACAAATGTGCAATCTATAAATTGTATAAAACTAGCCCCAAATAGGTTGATTGAACAACTGAATAAGGAGAAATAGCTTTAAAAATGAATATTATACTAATGAAGGATAAAGCTGAATTATACATTCAAAATGCATGAAATACGACTAAAATAGCTTCATATTAATATATTAATAACTTCAGGATAGTTTTATTATATAGATAGGCAAATTCAAATTATGAATTCTTGTGGAGGAAAGTATGTTTAAAAATTATTCAGATATCATGACAGCATGCAGAGATATCGGTAAATTTACTATTAGTGTTGCAGTTGCACAGGATGAAGATGTTTTGAATGCAGTTAAAGTGGCAAATGATAACGAACTGGCGAACGCCATTTTGGTTGGTGATGAATGTAAAATTAAGCCTATTTTAGAGAAAATTCAGTTTGGTAATGCTGAAATCATTCATGAGCCTGATGAGCAGTCTGCGGCAAAAAGGGCTGTATCATTAATACGCGATAAACAGGCAGATGTATTGATGAAGGGCCTTATCAACAGTAGTGATTTCATGCGTGCAGTCCTTGATTCAAACACTGGATTGAAAAAATGGTCTTTGTTAAGCCATTTGGCTGTATATGAGATTCCTGGGCAGCGAAAACTTTTCTTTATGACCGACGGAGGTTTGAATATTAATCCGGATTTGAATGATAAAAAAGGTATACTTTTAAACGCTATAGATGCACTTGAAAGAATGGGTATTGATAACCCCAAAGTTGCTATTTTAGCCGCCAATGAAAAGGTTAACAGCAAAATGCAATCAACAATTGATGCAGAATCGCTGGTTGAAATGAGAGAAAGGGGAGAAATCCCTACTGGCATTATTGAAGGACCTATTGCACTTGATGTTGCAATCAGCAGGAAAGCAGCCGAGCATAAAGGAATAAAAAGCTATATTTCTGAAGATGTTGATTTATTTATGGTACATAATATCGATGCTGGTAACCTATTGGGTAAAACATTGATGTATTATGCTAATGCAAAAATGGCAGGATTGGTGCTTGGTGCGGTTTGCCCGATAGTATTAACTTCAAGAGCCGAGACGAGTGAAGGCAAATTGAATTCCATTGCCATGGCAAATCTAATGAGCAGGACGAGTTGCAGTGTAAATCATTTATAATAAGGAAACAATTATTGGGATTGGAGAGAGGTAAAATGAAAAAAATTATAACCGGAAATGAAGCTATCGCAAGGGGAGCTTATGAAGCGGGATGTCTGATTGCTGCGGCATATCCTGGTACTCCAAGTACTGAAATATTGGAGAATATAGCAGCCTACAAAGAAATTTATTCAGAATGGTCACCAAATGAAAAAGTGGCATTGGAAGTAGCTGCAGGGGCGAGTATCGCAGGAGCCAGAGCTCTTTGTGCAATGAAGCACGTAGGTTTGAATGTTGCATCCGACCCACTGTATACAATGGCTTACACTGGTGTAAACGGCGGGTTGGTGGTTGTAAATGCCGACGACCCAGGTATGCATAGCTCACAGAATGAGCAGGATAACCGTTTGACAGCTCCCCATGCAAAAGTGCTTATGCTGGAGCCTTCCGATAGCCAGGAATGTCTTGACTTTACCAAAGAAGCATTTTGCTTAAGCGAAAAATTCGATATACCGGTACTATTAAGAGTGACTACAAGAGTATGTCATAGCAAGGGGATAGTTAAGCTTGGAGAACGAAGTGAAGTTGGCACCAAGCCATATGTCAAGAATGCAGAGAAATATGTTATGGCACCGGCAAATGCTCAAAAAAGGCATTTGGTTGTGGAAGAAAAGCTAAAAGAGCTTGGAGGGTTCTCTGAAAAGTCTTATTTAAACAAAATTGAATGGGGAAATATGAAGACCGGAATTATTACAAGTGGAATTTCCTATCAGCATGCAAAAGAGGTTTTTGGAGATAATGCTTCATATCTAAAGCTTGGTCTTACTTACCCTTTACCTCGCAATCTTATAAAGAGCTTTGCTGCCCAAGTTGAAAAGTTATATATAATAGAAGAAAATGAACCTTACCTTGAGCAATTTGTGAAATCACTCGGAATCGATTGTGTCGGTAAAGAACTCATCCCGATCTGTGGAGAATTGAATCCTGAAATCCTCAAAAGGGTATTGCTTGAAGAAAATGAGCCGGAATCTTATAAAATTGAGTTAAAGGCGACTGCGCGTCCGCCGGTATTATGTGCAGGATGCCCACATAGGCCATTCTTCCTTGCACTTAAAAAATGTAAGAACATTGTTGTGACTGGTGATATAGGATGTTATACATTGGGAATGGTACCACCACTAAACATGCTGGATACGTGCATCTGTATGGGAGCAGGGATATCTGCCGGTGTGGGATTTGAAAAAGCTGTCAAGGCAGGAAAGCGGAATGAAAAGGTCTTTGGTATAATGGGAGATTCTACTTTCTTTCATTCCGGCATAACAAGTCTGATTGATGGTGTTTATAGTAAGAGCAGTATGGTCGCTGTTATTTTAGATAATAGTATAACTGCAATGACAGGCCACCAGGACAATCCAGGTACCGGTAAGAACCTGATGGGACAAGATTCTCCAGTAATTGACATGGCAGGTATCATAAAAGCAGTAGGAGTAAAACATGAAAACATACTGGTCGTCGACCCTTATGATTTAAAGGCTACACAAGAAGCTGTTCAAAAGGCTTATAAGTCTGACGAGTTAATGGTGATTATTACAAAGCAGCCTTGTGCATTAATTAAAGAAGTGCAAAAAAGACGTGCAGGTGAATACTGCTACTGTGATAATGAAAAATGTAAGAAATGTAAGGTCTGTTTAAGGACCGGATGCCCTGCAATTTCTTTCAGAGATGAAAAAATTATAATGGATAAGGCACAGTGCAACGGTTGTACATTGTGCAAGCAGGTATGCAAATTTGATGCAATTGTAAAGGTGGGCAAATAATATGAATAAAAGTGTTATGTTGGTTGGAGTCGGAGGTCAGGGAACGATACTTACATCAAAGATACTGGCAGAAGGACTGCTCAGAGCAGGTTACGATGTGAAGATGTCTGAAATACATGGAATGGCACAAAGGGGAGGAAGTGTCACTACTCATATCAAATTTGGCGATAAGATTTTCTCGCCAATAATATGCAAATCTGAAGCTGACGTAATGGTTGCCTTTGAAAAAGTGGAGGCACTTAGATATCTTGATTATCTTAAATGTGGAGGCACTTTAATTGTCAATGACCATGAAATTTACTCCCAGTCGGTTTTGTCCGGTAATGAAGAGTATCCAAAGGACATTCTTGATGGCTTAAAAAAAACTGTAAGTAATTTTATGAGTGTAAAAGCAGTTGAAATAGCAGAAAAAATCGGAAATATCCGTTCACAAAATATAATACTGCTGGGTATTTTGGTTAAATCTCTAGGTTTACAGGATATAAAGTGGACTGAAGTAATTAAAGACTTATTGCCGGAAAAAATAGTTGAGGTTAATAAAAAGGCATTTAATCATGGAATGTCTTTTCAGGTGGAGGTATTAAATGCCTTATAAAATCCTTGCAATAAATCCAGGTTCTACTTCAACAAAAATTGCGTTCTATATTGATAAAGAGAGAGTTTTGGAAGAAAATACAGAGCATCCGCTGGAAGCCCTATCCAGGTACGGCACTATTGTTGACCAATTACATTTTCGCAAACAAGCTGTTTTAGATTTTTTAAGTAGAGGAGATATAGAAATCTCATGTATTGATGCCTTGATTGGACGTGGAGGTATCCTGCCTCCTCTTCAGTCGGGTGCATATAAAGTAAATGAACTGATGATAGATCGTTTAAAGAACCGTACTATTTCTGAGCATGCTTCAAATTTAGGTGCTTTAATAGCCTATGAACTTGGGCAAAATAAGATTCCGTCATTTATATACGACCCAGTTTCCGTAGATGAAATGAATGAAATTGCAAAGATTACAGGCATCCCGGAAATAAAAAGAAGGAGCCTCATACATGCATTGAACATGCGTGCTGCAGCATTAAATATGGTGGAAAAACTTGGTAAACTCTACAGTGAAACAACCATGATTGTAGCACACCTTGGGGGTGGAATTAGCCTGAGCCTTCATCATGAAGGTAAAATGACAGACATCGTT
>Ga0366772_1049_pt1 | contig 20142 bp, 13 predicted proteins | sample BONcelN113001C11_FD_207089 | JGI IMG/M metagenome (GOLD analysis project Ga0366772, IMG submission 207089) | Enriched cells from coal bed in the Powder River Basin, Montana, United States - BONCAT cells N11 rep2 HSBNCT.N11.300.1.C11 ...
GTGCGGGTACAGGAGCAATACAAGCAGCCGCCACTGACACCTCAGAGCACCGCGAACTGGCCGGAGGACGCGGCGGGCCCATGATCCCTACAGCAGGGTCTCCCGAAAGTTGTCGACCCAATCGCATCGTGTCCGCGATCAGCACACACTTGCGGCGTCGGGAAGACTTTGTAGCAAATAGGTTCGGGTCCGGCGAGGTCAATCTAGGATCGGGCACATGACTTGCTCGAAGTGTGGGTTTGACGGACACAACAGTCGCACCTGCGAAGGCGCCCACTGGACATGCCCCAATTGCGGCAAGCCGACGGCCAACATGAATGATTACTCTGAGCGCCACGACCGTGACTACTGTTCTCCGTTCACCTCTCCGAGGTGCTGGGGCTGACATCACGCATCAGCTGTGACGTCGAGTGCCTTCAGATCGCTGCCGGCCGTGCGGCGGCGTTCGCGGACCACACTGAAATTGAGACTCCCTCCGAAGTGTCCGCATACACTTCCCCACACGTGAGGCAGATCCATACCAATGCTTGCTGGAGGCCTTCCGAAACGTACTCTTCGAGGTCCTCATCGGGCTCACCGATCTGCTGGATGAAGCGTTGCATCCCTGCGGCGAGTGCCTGGAGGCCAATGCTCTTCATAGGGTTGACGTCTTCTCGGCTTACGCCTACCACCTCATCGGTCCGGCCACAGTTCGGGCATTGATGGTCGCCGTCGAGCGTCATACTTGAAACGAGGCGTTTCGCCACCCTCTTGTCGGCTTCACTTGCTAAAGCACTTCTCGGAGCCTACCGGCCTGCGTGGTCGCCTCCGCTGAGTATGGAAATGGGGTAAATGCGATCATCTTGCCGCAGTGGCCGCAGAATGAGTCATCCGCACCGCTTAGGGCTTCACACCAGGGACACGTGACGTAATTTGTCATCCGCTTCGCGCAAGACCGACAATATGTTCTCTCCGCCTCGTTCACCACTTTGCACCACGGGCACAGTAGGAAGGCTGCGATCCTACGTCCACATGAGCCGCAGAATGGAGTTATCGCGTCTTTGCATTTCGGACATGCATTCAAGTAACCTTCCTGCCGGTCCTCCGAATCTTCCCCGCCCTGGGATGTCACCTCAATTGACTTTCTTCTTCAGGCCGCAGACGGAACACTGCATCCAATTGGTGGAGGTTCGCTGAAGGGTGTACTTCTGGCAGTCTGGGCACAGGTTGCCCTTGGGCATGTTGGTTCCTGTCGTCGGATGCGCCGTCCCGGACGAGAGAGGCTAGGCACGCTGCAATGATTGCACTGAAACGCTGGCCCTGACTTGGGATGCTGAACTAATGCCTTCGGTTGGGGCCGCGGCAGGACACACCGCCTCCCATCTGCGGTATGCCAAGGGTCGCCAGCCCGCACTAGAGCCCAGAACTCCGCTCGGACAACCGCTGCGCGACTCGATCGACCCGAGTTGAACTGGTCTCTCCCACACCTCCTAGATGCCGCCGGCCGCGGCACGTGTGCGACTTCTGGCAGAAGCGACTTCAACTGCTCGGGACTCTCCACAGACCACTCGGAAGGTTCGTCCCCGAACCGGAACGACGCCATCTTTGAGCCCGTTGTCCACAACGGTCCTGGGCGCAGCACATCCGACTCTCTGGCCCTTCGCGCGGGTGCGTCAGCCGATACGCGAGCCAGCCGCAGATAGACGCTTGAGCCTGTCCGGGCATGCAGCCAGGCCGTCTCGCGCCACCAGCGACTGCGCTGCCGTTCCGGCGCTGGCGGGCCCCGCCACAATGCCGCCGATGACGGCGACCACGATGCTGCCAGTCCCGACACCCACACCGCAGCCCATTCGAACGAAGACACTTCATAGAGGGTCGCCACATTCGCCAGATGGACCCTTCGACACGCTACTAGGCCAGGTCGCGCCCATATGGAGCGGGCTGCTTGCGCGAGTCGGTGGCGGCACCGAGCCGGCGAAGGATGAAGCGGGTCCAGTACGCAATGGACAAGCACAGCCCTGTGGACGGGTGATATTTCGCCATCCACACATCCCCTCGAGGTGCAGCGCGACCGGGCTCTGCGCAGCTACTCTGAACTGGTCGCATCCGTGCTAGCGAAGGGCCGATCATGAGCACAGAACCGATCTTGGTCAGCGACCTACTCGTCCCTGCAAACTTCATCCAAGCGGTGCGGGAGTCGGGGTACCTCAGCCTGTCCACGGCGCTGGCGGAACTCGTCGACAACGCCCTTCAAGCAAGCGCTACGGAGATAACAATTCAGGTCTCAAAGGACGGTCTGACTGGCCTCCCCCAGATCGTCGTTGAGGACAATGGGGTCGGCATGTGCCGCCGCGACCTGGAGAACTGCCTTAGGTTTGGTGGTTCCGCCCGATTCAACGAGCGATCCTCCTTTGGTCGGTTTGGGATGGGGTTGCCGGCGGCGTCGCTGAGTCAGGCTCGACGGGTCGAGGTCTCAGCCTGGCGCAATAGCGGGAAGGTCCTGCAGGTAGCACTGGACATCGACGCGATCGTTGCCGGCGAGCCCGCGACTCTGAAGGCACGGATCGTCGAGAGGTCTGGCACGCAATCAGGTTGTCGTGTGACTTGGCGGTCTTGCGACCGAATCGACTACCGCCGACTCGGCTGGCTCGAGCGCTCGCTGCGACGTGATCTGGGCCGGATGTACCGGCGACAGCTTGCGTCCGGCCTGCTGCTCACAATCAACGGCGTAGCGATCGAATTGGAGGACCCGCTCATGCTGAGCAAGAAGATCGAGGGAGCGACTGCGGCCGTCGTGTTCGATCAGCGGGTGTACGAACTGTCGACATCGAGTGGCAGTACCTCTCAAGTGAAGGTCATCTTCACGCTTCTCCCCGTGCATCGCTGGCACAGTCTCGACAACGTTTCCAAGCGACGACTAGGCATCGTGGGCGGCGGCGGCGTATCAGTCCTACGCGCAGGCCGAGAAATCTCCCACGGGTGGTACCTGATGGGCGGCAAGCGCAAGGAGAACTACGACGACTGGTGGCGCTGCGAAATTGAGTTCGATCCCGCACTCGACGAGCACTTCGGAATCACGATCAACAAGCAAGGCATTCGCCCCTCACCGGAGCTGCGGGCCGCCCTCGCACCTGAACTGGAGGCTATCGCGCGCATCTTGAACGCCCGCGTTCGGCAAGCATTCGAGGACGTCAAGTTCCAGACCGCGGCGGCTGCATCCTGCTTGATTGCAGAAGCGGCTGACCCAGGCTTGCCGGTCCTAGAGCATGCCGGAGAGTTGGGCCACTCCCTCCGTTACCGCATCGGCACCGCTCAGCTGCCAACAGGCTCGATGTTTTCGGCGACCGTGCATGAAGGCACGCTGGAGGTACTACTCAACGTGGACCACCCCGCCTTCATGGCGATCTACGAGCCGCTCCAATCGCTCCCGGAGGAGATGGGCTCGAGCCTGCGCACCGCAATCGAACTACTCGTTCTGGCCTTGGGACGAAGCGTGGTGGCCGGGCCCGAGTATGCTCGTGACTTCGTGGACCGGTTGGGCGAGACGTATGGACGGATGCTGCAGAAGGCATGACGACGATGAAGTACATTCCGCTCAATCTTCCTAGCGGCACGCCTCGGAGTGAGAGGCACGGGTATCTTCGGCTCTGCCGGCTCCTTGCTGCGCAGACCCTTGTTAACCCGTTGAAAACGACCCACGACGAGTGGATGGCGCTCGCCAATCTGGGCGATCTCTACGCACAGCCAACCCTGGCAGCAGCAGCGCACACAGCCCTCGACCTCGCTGCACAGGGATGGTCGGTTCAGGTCGACCGCCTGGGGCCCCTGTTCTCACCACCGGTGCCTGACGGCGACCGGACCGTTGAGAAAGATCGGATTCGGGGCCAGGAGCACCTTCGCAGGGACGACCAGCTTCGGAAGCCGAGTGTTCGCCGGTTTGTGCTCGGCATGGAGCAACCTCATGTGCATGACAACCGTCTGGTGTCGATCTTTGACCTGATGAGGGACGGGAAGGAGTTATCGTCCGCACTCGATGAAGACCCGACCGGTCACAACGCCATCAACCCGTACGTGCAGGTTGTCGACGATTCAGACTCGATTTGTACGTTGACGGGTTTCAGGCTGCAGGACATCTGGCGCTACTTTCGGCACACCTGGTCCAACGCGTATGCGTCAGTGCCCGGCCGCTCCATGTCGATCCTGATCCGCGACGCTGCGACGCCTTTCCATGCGGTGATTGGTGTGGCCGCCGTATCAAGTCCGATCGTGCAGATTGCTGAACGCGATACCTGGATGGGTTGGGAGACCGACACCTTCGTAGACCGCCTCTCCAAGGAACCCACCGAGAAGGTTGCAGCTTGGGTGGCATCACGGATCCAAGTTCAGCAAGACGCAATCTACGTTGACGACTTGCTCCGTGACGGAGTCCTGCAACCGCTAGACCTCACCTCGCCCACAGAAGAGGCGATCGCACGGCTCAAGGCTGATGCGGAGCGGCATCGGCAGCGACACCACCGGTCGGCGTCTATGCGTCAGGTTCGCAGCATCGACCGCCAGGACTGGGTCGCGCGCGCAGAAACCGACCTCTTCCGGAGCAAACGGGCCGCGACGCTTGCGGAAGCTCTCGATATCCGGATGGTTCTGGGTTCCTATCTCCTCCCTCGGTCGTCGGTCGAAGGCCTGCGCCACGCGATTCAGGACGCACGTGCCCGTACACAGATTCGGCGCTTGGTTCGCAGAGCACGAGGCGAAAGGGTCGGGACGGTGATCGCCGACCTCACCGTCTGCGGAGCGATTGCGCCATACAACTCGCTCGCCGGGGGCAAGCTCGTTGGCGCACTGGCCGTGTCACCGACAGTCCTGGCCGCCTATGAGCGGAAATACAGTCGACCGAGCGAGATCGCCTCCTCGATGGCGGGGCGCCCCATCGTGCGCGAGGCCCGGTTATCTCTGATAGCTACGACGTCCCTCTATGGAACTGGTTCGAGCCAATACAACCGGCTCTTCTGGCCTGCGGACGTTTTGGGTGGTCCAGCAGACGAGCGACTGGGCTTCTACGAACTCGGTCGGTCGCGTTCGTACGGAACGTCCCACCTGACCGATCAATCAGTCGAGGCGCTACTCCGCCTTTCCGTCTTGAAGGACGCGTCTGTTCGAGTGAACAGTCTGTTCGGAGAGGGGGTAAGCCCTCGACTGCGCAAAGTACGTCTCGGCCTGTCCGCCCTCGGGTGGCCGACCGATGACCTCTTGAAGCACGGCCGAGAGCGAATCGTCTACGGAGTCCCTCTCGTGAGGAACCTAACGGACTACTCGCTTGGCGTCGACGCGTCACCGGATTACCTCCTTGATACGGAGGTCCAGGACAGCGATCAACGCATCGCAAACTGGTGGCTGGGCCGGTGGGGGGCAAATCGCGCAGCGCAGCAACCGGTGCGCGATGCCATGCAGAGTCATCGCTTGACGCGTCCGATTACCCACGGCGCGCGAGTCCGGCTCCCCGAACACGACAACGCTTCCGATCAGCTTCCGCTGGCGCAGCCGTCCTAGGCGGTCCCCTCGAACACGAATACCTCGGTCGTCACAGTCATTGCCCCGATAGGCGAAACCACCCCGGGATCGGACTCACGCCGAAGGCCGAGAAGGCGCACCCTGTCCCCGACGACGAACCCGGGGGCCGTGGCAGCGGTGCGGAGTAGCATCTGCGACCGCCCTTCATCGTTGAGGATCCACCAGCTGCGTTGGCCGTTCTCCTCGCCAATGACACCCTCGAAGTCGAACCAACTGTCCTCTTGGCTAGGGATCGTTCTCGGCGCGACGGCCGCCCAATAGGTGGGGCAGAGTTGGCGAACCCCACAACTCGCGCATGTCTCCGGGCTGGGCCTCGCAGTTGGGGTGCGGGAGCCGGCCTCGCGCGACGCGACTGCGATCTCAGCCTCGACCCAAGCGGAGAGTTCCAGCAGTTCGGCTGAGCTTGGAACCTCGGCCCTCATGTCGTGGTCTCGATATGCCGCAGTGAGCCCGGCCGCTTTGAGATGTTTTGGGTTCGACACTTCGTCGGCGTCCCATAGCAGCGCGTAAAGCCTGAGTTGTTCTTCGTGGCTCGGGGACTCAGCGCCGGTCTTGTAGTCGACTATCTCGACCCGCGCACCGTCAACCGTGAGAAGGTCGACGCGACCCCGCAGCCGCAAGCCTTGGGCCACGAGCCCCACTTCAGCGTGCGATCCGTCCGCCAGTTCCTGGCGCCTGGGCTTGGCGGAACCGTGCTTCTTGCGTTCTGCTCGATCAGCACGCGAAGGTCCGGGTACGAACTGCGTACGGCTGAGGTAGGTCTGAACTTGAGCACGAGCGTCCTGAATCTGCGCGCGAAGTTGCCGATGTATCCGCCGCTTCCGGTCGTCACTTAGGCGCGGGTTCCCCTCGAGTAATGCCAGTTGGCGGGTCGTCTCGCTCTCGATGACCGCCCTTAACCCGCCCAATCCCGTGAGAACCTGCGTCGCCTCTTCGGTACCTGGCGAGGCCACCCCGGCATCCGAGAGAGCCTCGAGAATCATCTCCAATGCGCCGTGCACGACGTTCCCGAACAACGAGGAGGGGGACGGTAGCAACGGGTACCCGTGTTGCGCCCACATCTCCGGATAACTGGCGTGCTCCAAGCAGTAGCGGAGCGGGCAGAGTGCCATCTCCTTGAGTGTTGAGTAGCTCCAATAGTCAGGAGGCTGTGCCAGCACAGCACGGCTACGAGCGATCCCTGTGTCGAAGGTCCGCAACGCGTGCGTCACCGCAGGATCTTCTCGACGCTAAGGCTGGCATTGGGCAGGCTCCTCGAGATCTCGATGTCATCGACGAGGTACACAGGGATCGCAAGCTGATACTCCATTGCGTCGTTGAGGAGCTTGTCGGGAGCCAAGTGCGGTGTCAGCGGGCTGTGGACTCCGAAGATGTACCTGCGGTCGCCCTTCGTGGCAAGGATCGGTGCGGTAATGGTTCCGATTCCTGCGATGCTCACTAGGGCGTTGCGCTCGAAGCCGACATCCGGGATGTCGCGTCCCACTAGGTCGTTGTAGAGGCGACTCGTTGAGAGCTCGAGCCGGACTGGGTCGAGCGTTGGCGCTGTCCCGTCTAGCAGGTAGCGAAGCAGGCTGGCGCCAACCTTGCGGTCAAGCAGGCCGTGCTCGAACCGATTGCGGAAGCTGCGGAGGCAGCGGTAGCAGGATTGGTCGCATCCTGCTGGGCAGTGCACGAGGCGTTCAAGGGTCGCCCGTAGCACCTTGTCGCCTAGTTCGCCGACCCTCCGCGTAAATCCCGCGCCGCCGGCAAGGGTGTCGTAGAGATAGATCTCGGCCTCCAGACCCTCCGCACCACCTGGCGTCAGCGCTGGTCGGAACTCGGCCTGCAACTCGGTCGCATCGATCTCAAGAAGGTTCGTCGCAGCAATCGTCATGGCCTCGGCGATCGTGCGCAACGCGACTTGGGTAGAGAGCAGCTGTGGGGCCAGGCGGATCGGTGAGTCGACCTTGAACCTCACGAGGAGCACATCAGTGATGAAGTCGGTGCCCAACACCAGGCCGCTCCAGGCGGACGACCCGTCGCAGGTCGGTTGTTGCTCATCGGGGTACGGCTTCTGGTGCTGCCCGACCACAATGCCCGTGGGCGCTGCTGTCGGCTCTATCCGCCCGCACTTGAAGCAGTAGGTGTACCCCTCGTTGCGCGGACCGGTGTTTGTGACGATCAACTTCTCGCGGTGGTAGGTCTGCTGGATGTGGCCCGCCACCTCGGACCACGCCGACACATCCTCGGGACCCGGCGCCACCAGTTTGGCCCGAGTCGCGTAGCTGGAAGCTGGGGAGTCGTCCGGGCTGGTTCCTTCGGACTCATAGGCCGGATGTGCGAATCCCGGCGGACGCAGCCAAGCCATCGCCTTACCGAAGGTGCGTTCGCCCCCACACGCTGGGCAATCCCACTCGTCACGAGGCTTTGCCTCGTCCTGTTCGAAGTACTTCGCGTAGTGGCAGATCCGGCATTCAAAATACACCTTGTGTGTCTGCCATGCCCTGAATCGTTCCGACTGCATCGGCGAGTAGATCGCGCCAGAGCGCCACTCCTTATTGTCGATCCACACGACTTTACCCGGCGCGTACTGGCTCAGGGCGATCGTCAAGCCCTGGCTGGGCGCATAGCGGAAGGCAGCCCTGTATGGCTCCGACTGGTCTACGTCGAAGACATGGAAGCTGGCCACGTCGGTTGGGAACGCGTAACGCGGCAGCACCCCCTTATAGAGCAGTCGATCAAGTAGATTCGTCTGGCTCCGGTCCGGGCTTGGCGCCTCTGCCCCGTCCTCGCCTGGGCCCTCAGCTTCAACTTCCACTGACGCCGGCGTCAGGTCGGCCTTGTCAGGCTGAGCAGCGGCCCCGCTGCCCGTCAGGTCGAGCGCTTCGTCAATACTGGAGAGCGACCTAGATACGAACTCAGCAAGAACCGCCCCGCGTCCGGTCTGGGCCAGCTCTGACGGGAGCCAGTCGTCAATATCAGAACGCAGCGCCGTTTCATTCTGTGCAAGCCAAGCAGCGAAGTCCATTCGGTTGAGTGGCGAAGTGTTACCGATGAAGTCCGGGACCGTGCCGAGCACTTCGAAGAGTTGGGAGGACTGCGTATCGGGATCAAAGACCGGGAGCCGGTCTTGGTGGTAACGCTGGAGAAGGTAGGCAACGACATGCCGCATGGCGATCTCGTCATTGTCCATAGTCAGTACGGGATCGACCACCTTGCCGCGGATCATTTCGGCGGGCGCCCGAAAGTAGTGGTCGTCGTGTGTGTCTGCGCTTCCGAACGCCACGACCGTTGCGACGGCGTTGCCGCGGCGTCCCGCGCGACCAGCGCGCTGCTGGTAGTTCGCGCGAGAGGGTGGCATGTTTCGCAGCGCGACGCCAGAGAGCGCGCCGATGTCGATGCCGACCTCCATAGTTGTTGTGCAGGACAACACGTCGATGGCAACCCGCTCCTGAGAAGCAGCACCGGGAAGCTCGATGTCTACGTCCTGGAAGAGGAGTTCGTGCTCCTCGGCTTTGGAGAACACGGCCTCTGCTTGGGCTGCGTTCAGTTGAGCGGTGTGTTCAGCAGCGATGATGCTCATCGGCGGTTCAGGTGGATTAGCCAACGCCCGTACAGTGCTGGCGCGGTAGTAGCCCTTACGCGCTTGGAATACCGGATCGATGTTCGGGTCAAGCATCCGCACTTCGTCAGCACCACAACTGACGCACCGAGACGACCCAGGGAAGGGGCGTTGCGTGAAGCGGCAGCGCTCGCAGTAACCCCACGCCCCCCCAGCATCAAGAGCGATTTTGCTGGCAAGCAGGTAGAACTTATTGCCGCCGGCCGCTTCGCAGAACGTCTGATGCAGCACGGGGAGCCAGTCCTTATTGAACTGTTTGGTCAAGGTCGCCGATCCAAGCCACCGCTCGAAGGGACGGAATTTACCCGTGTGCGGGCGTACGCCGCCCTTCACACCACGCCACACCGCGGTCATGCTCGGGAACCAAATGCCCTGACTCGGCGTTGCCCACTGCGCCAGCCAAATCCGAACAAGGGCGATCTTCGTATCGTCGGTGATAGCGACGCCCGCCAGGTCCGTAAGGTCGGCAAGCAGTCCCGGGATATCCGCCTCTCGTTCACGAAGCGAAGCCAACCCGAGTGCTGCTAGGCCGTAGTAGCGGTCGGTCAGGGTGGTATAGATCGCGCGCATCAAAGACTCTGGCGGCTGCACCGCCAGCATCACGAGTTCCGTTCGAGCGTTGTCGTTGCCGGTCAAGGCACCTGCATCGATCAGGCGCCCAACGTCCTGCAGGATTCCCATCGACTCACTCTGGCGAAGCTCCGGACGAAGGCGCACGGACAGGACCTTTGAGCCGACGAGCGCTGCCAGAACCAGGTGATGGAGACCAAGTTGCTTACTCAGAGCAGGCAGTTGGACAAGATCGCTCCAACCGCGAACGATGACGGGTCTGATCACATCCCGCATGGCGTAGCTCTGGAGGTTCGGCGCGAGGCGCGCTGCCACCTGACGCGAGTCAGAGAAGGCCAGCACCTTCCGACCCCTCAGCGGAGCGAAGTCGCTATACGCTCGCGATGGCGGTTGAACCTCTATCTGGCGTGCCACCAATGCTTGAAATGGCTGGTCACCCTTCGTCTGGTGATCCTGGACCGACGACCGACCATATCCGGCGGTCCGGCCACAGACCCCGCAGGGCTTGAACTCACCGCTCGTCTTGACGGTGTCGACCCCGTCATCATCGTCGTCGCCATCGTCGCTGTCGACTACTTCGCCGTCCCTCCTGCTTGGCAGATAGACGGTTCGTGTACGGTCCCCAAGCCTGTTTGGGTTGAGTCGTCCGGTCAGAAGGTCGAGATCCGCGGGCTCGGCAGACTGTCGAGGATCTGGTCGCCCAACAAGAAGATCAATGGGCTCCAGTTCCTGGACGGCTCCAGTTGCGGTTTGGAAGCTCGTTCCCGGCTCGTGCCAGAGAGAGCTAGGGCTGACGACATCATCTGTATAGGCGCGCAGGTAGGCCGAACCGCAGTGTCGACATGTGTAGAGCTCAAACACCCGGGCGCCACAGTCGCACGCCTCACGCGGTTGTCCGTAGAGCTTGCCCGCAGGGGCTTCGGTTGACCTGAGTGAGACGTCAACTGCCGGGCAGTTGGGGTCGGCACACGCCCAAAGTCCTGGGAGTCCTCGGTAGAAGGCATGGACTCGGCACGGCAGTAGACCTGCCTCTCCTGGATCGATGCGGGCCGCACTGCCCAGAGCGACAAGGGCGGTGACCGCTCGATCAGCCGTCACACCGTCGGTATCGGGGAAGATCTTCGCACCAAGCTCGCTGATCGGCTGGGCCTCCTGCATGGTTTCGTTGACCAACAGACCCATCGGCTCGAAGGTCGAGAGGGCTTGGTGGAGAAGCTCGCCAGGGCTCGCACCTGACCTGCGTGTGACTCCGCGCGCCTCCAGCAGATCCGCGACCGCCGCGATTCGCTGCGGGTCGTCCTGGCCGTCGTAGAAGTCCTTCAGCGACAGTCCAGCCAGCAGTGCCGCGTCAGCAGCCGACCCAATACCTGCGGGAGTTCGGAGCGCTAGCTTGCCTTGGATGGTGCAGAACTCATCGACATCCTTCCCGCTGAGTTGAGCGGCGAAATGACGGGCGTATTCCGGGTCGTTGAAGCTTGCGCTGGTGGCTATGACCTGTAGGCGGTCAGCGGAGATCCCCAGTCTGGCGCGAAGCCTGCGAAGAAGAAGAGCAACCTCGGCGCCAGCCGCGCCCCGGTACAGGTGTGCCTCGTCGACGACCAGAAGGAAACTCTCCTCGGGATTGCATGCAAGCCAGTCGCGGGTGGCGTCGAAGACCGGGCGCTCGAGTGGGCGCATCATCATGTACTCGAGCATCGAGTAGTTGGTGATCAAGACGTCGGGGGGAGCAGCGAGGACCTCGTGTCGAGTGAGCAGTTCGGAGTCCTCTAGTTGCATGATGGCGCGGACAAACTCGCCTGAGCGCTTCCAGTGATCGCCCTTGTTGCCGTACCAAGCACGGAGGTCGGGCTTGGCCGGCCACTTCCCTCGCTCCTTCAATTTTGCAACGAGGTCGACAGCCGCCGAGTGGTGGCGAGCGGCAGGGTTCGCCTCTCGGTCGAGGAGATCGAGGTAGAAGTCCTCGATGGACTTCAACCTTGTTTGATCCCTCTCCACCTTGCGGACGCCGGGATACAGAGTCCGGCTGGTGTAGCGCGCGAAGCGTGCCGGGCGACCGGCCCAGCTTAGGAACTTGCTTGTCACCCGGCTGTTGCCGAGAAGAAGGCGGAGCCGCCCGAGCTGGTCGTTAACAAGGGCGTTCATCGGATAGAGGATCAGGGCTCGAACAGCCGGCCGGGCGAACGACTCTGGCTCGTGCTGGGCTTCTCGCGCAAGCTTTGCCAGCATCGGCAAGAGGAAGGACTCGGTCTTGCCTGAGCCGGTGCCTGTGGTGACGGCAAGGCTCAGGCCATCGCGCATCGTGAGTTCTAGTGCCTCGGCCTGATGGGTGTATGGAGGATCGTAGAGAAGCGGCGCACCGCCCACACTGCTCGTGAGCGACGCGAACAAGTCCAGAGCCGCGTCGTCCAGATCAAGATCCGAGAATCGACGGTTCGTCTGATAGCGCGGCGTGCTCTCGATGAAGGGCGGCTGCGAAATCACGCCCTCTTGGTCCAGGAGCTTTCGTCGCTGTTCGATGAGCATCGGATGGCCGACGTGGTATGTCGCCTCGATGTACTCCCGCAAAGCCGACTGAATCTTGTCGATCGTCTCGGCGATCGTCGGTGCCTCTGCCATCACTAGCCTTCCCATTCAGTCATGCTCATCCACAGGGTGCCGGTCAGCACCGACCGAAGTCCTTCAAGTGCGCTCGCAGGGATGCGATAGGAGAATAGGGCGCCGCGGGCCCTGTCAGCTGAGGTCCCTGCGAGTTCTAGGTACCGCTCAGCCCAACTAGGCAGAGGGGAAAACAGGTCGACCATGCACTCAGCGGTCGCAGGGCGGTCGGCTATTCGGAAGGTGAGCGGGGCCCCCCGTTCAGCGTCGATGGCTGCCTGCAGGCGCCAAGCCTGGTCAGTTGCTGGGAGCGCCGAGCGCCCGAGGGGTAAGTCCACGAGCCGCTCTGCGATGCCGTCCGCTAGACGAACGACGCACCAAAGGTCGGCTCCATAAGCCTGTGGACGTCGACCAACGAAATCCCCATTGTCACCAGGCGCCGGCGGCCTCCACCGGCCACGGTAGTAAGTCACTCGGGCCGCCGGATCAATGATCGTCAGCCCGTCAATGTGTCCGGCCGCCCCGGCAACGGTCAGACGCTGTCGGTACGTCGCGACGAACTCGCGCGCAGGGATGGTGCTTGGCTCACCGATCCACTGCTTGGTGCCAATCCGGTGCAGCCCGAGTGCCTTGAGTTGGCTATCGGACTCGGCGACGTCCAGCGAAGCTGTCCGAGTGTGGCCCACATGCTCAACCGGGATCGCGCCCGATACCAGCGCCCTACCCGACGGCCGTATGCCGGTCAGAAGGTATCGGCCAGGCACTCGTTCGACATAGCTCGGCGGACCGAGGTAGAGCAGACGCGTAGTCCGCTCGGGCGTCACTTCAGCCAGTTCGAGTAGGTCGCCGATCGAGACCAGTTGGTCAAGAAGGCTAGCGACTTCGTCCCGCTGCAGCGGCTCATCTAGGAGAGGATTGAGGACTTCCGTCGTCGTGTTCACCAGTACAGCCGGCGTTGTGGGGCAGAGGAAGGAGGCCGCTCGACGAAGGGAGGCGCAGATCACCTCGGGGTACTCCAGAACGAAGATCTCCGGATCGAGTCCAAGTGCCTTAACCGCAAGAGCGGCGACGTCCTCAGCGCTCCGAGTTGCGATGCCCATTAGGAACCTTCTGCCCCATCGTCGGCGTCATCGAGCAACCGGATGCCGAGCACCGCGTATCGCGCAAGCCGGAGTAACACCGGCGCGTTGAGCACCTTCTGGAGGAGGCCATTCCTCTCCGCAACTGTCCATCGGGTGACCTCGCCGGGACGATCCGCCAGAGTAAGTAGGAAGCGGGCCGCGGAGGGGTGTTCCCTAAGCCCGCGACCATTGAGCGTCGACTGCATGACATCGGCGAACCCGGCGACCATGGCAGAGGGTGACTGCCATTTCCATAGTTGCTTGCCGATTGTGTCGGCTACACGCCACTGGTCGATATCGTCGCTCACGGCATCCCTAAGATTCTTCAGTGGATCGTGAGCGCCGGCGAGATTGCGTTCGGCTCTAGCCCACCGGCCGCCCGCAACGAGCGCGACGAGTGCAGACGTGATCGCCTCAAGCACTCGGTCACGCTGGTGCTGAGCAAAGACGTCGCCAGGGAGGTCGGCGGTGGCCCACAGCTGGTACCCCTCGATCAGGCGCACCATTTCTGCGACACTCTGCGCCGTCGGTTGCACTTGCGGCTCGCCTCTTGCCGCGAACACACGGTTCGGCTGAGCGGGGAGGAGAGCTGTCGCAGTCACGCTGACTCCCGCACCGCCGCACGCGACGAGAAGCCCCCCAGTTTCCGGGGCGACCGGATCGATACCAGGATCGAGTTCCTCAGGCGTGATGGGCGTTTCCACGCGGAACAGCCGCACCCGTGTTCCGCTAACGTCGGTTCGATCGATGAGGTGCGCCCGACTTCGGTTGTGCTCGCGGACGATCTGCCATCGCAGTGGCTGGAAGCCTCGATCGGCTTTGAGTGAGGCGAAACCGACGCCAGCTCGACTGACGGCGAGTTCCAAGGACTCGGCAAGATCGAAGTTCCTCTTGAACTTGTTGTCACCCCGAAGTTCGTCGGCGATCCGAGTCCAGTTCGAATAGTCAACAGGCAGCAGGACTGTGCGTTCGACCCTGGCGAGTCGTGCTCCCGTCTCAGATACGAGCGAGACTGCCAAATCGACCTTCATGCCGTTCGGACCCACGATTGTGATAGCGGCAGGCTCCCAGATCTCGCTCATTGTTGGTCGTGCCGGCGAGGCCAGGAGCCGAATCCCTTCGCCAACGCCAGTCAGATCCGACTCCGCATCGGGGTCTCTGATCGTGATCAAGAGCGAGCCCTCGACAAGTTCCTGCTGCTGGCCACCCGTCAGCGAGACCCTGAGTTCATGTTCGCCCAGCGGCAGGCCCTCCAGGCTAAGCAAGAGCTCCCGTTCTCCCGAAGGCCAATCGAGGTTGCAGCGCTCGCCGGACAGGATGAGTGCGGCAGCAGCCGGTATCTGTTCGGCACGGATGCCAACCAGGCCAGGCTCGCCTGCCAACCACTCGATAGACCCCTCACCGTCCCACGAACTCGCGGCGATGCCGACCGGCCGGATGGCGATGTCGGCTCGAACGCTCAGCCCCGCGGCCACTAGCGCAGCCGAATCGTGATCCGTGAGTTGCTCCGGCACGGCTAGTCGAACAACCGATGCGTCAGCGATGCTGGACGGCACTGACGTCACCCCTGGAAGAGCAGCCGGGTGCCACGTCCTGTCATACACCAAGTAGTAGGTGCTGCCGGGGTGCACAAGCCGGCCCTTCACTTCGGTGGCCAGACCTAGCGCGCGTCGCTTGAACAACCACACTGGGCCTCGGGTGATCGCCACCTGGTCGCGCAGGAGGCTATTCGCTTCCGGCTTCCCATCTTCCAACTGAACGAACGGCCGATCCGGACTTGGCCAGCGCGTCAGTCGTACTTCCTGGCCGGGCGTCGCTAACCGACCTCGCGCCATGATGGTGTCGTCGGCTCCCTCAACGCGTCCACGCCGAGTCCGCAGTTCGTCATACAGGTGCGGCAGTCGATGGTTCAGGCCACTGAGGTCAGGCAACTGTGCGTAAGCTCTCCAGCCCCCCTCGGTGTTGCGCAGGACGAGGCGCGGGTCGGTGGGATAAGGCAGCCGGTCGTGCGTGGTATGACTTGCGCCCTCGCGAGGGCGACCCTGCTGAAACCCTCGCGCTCGAACCGAACTTGCAGCAGCCCGGGCTCCTTGAAGCCAGAGCTTTGCCTCGCGTTCTCCCTCTAGACCCTTAACCAGACGAACCAGTGTCGAGCGCAATAGATACGGGGAATCCTCGTCGTCACCAGACAGCAGCGCGGCCGCGACATGGCCCAGCAGGGACGTGTTGGTACAGAAAATCCGGAAACGTTCGGTGTATGTCCGTGCGCGAGCAGCCAACTGGGCGCCGAGTTCCTCGGGTTGGCGCAGGAGCCGTGTGGTGAGCCCCATTCGGAACTCGTACAGAAGTTGCGCAAGGTATCGCTGCAAGTAGACCGGGAGAACTGCATGCGTAATCGGCCAGGCGATGATCGTGAAGTTATCAGCGAAGGCGCCTTGGGGTACCGCGCCGCCAAAATCGGTGCTGAAACTGCGAAACAGACTACGGATGCGGTCGCGGTCGCCGTGGACTGCCCATCCAGGAGTCAGTTGCTCGAATCGAGGCCAGAACTCGTTTCCTTCGTAGTTGTACACACTCGGCCGCGTACACGACGAACGGCAGCCAAGTCTGGCGCCAGTAATGGCTCCCGAACCCACGAGCCACGGCGAACCGAACGCTGGCAAGCAACAACTCAAGGTCGTCACCGGACAGGTCGTGTTCAAGTGCGAATACAGGCGCGTTGCCGCCTAGCTCTCGACGACGCTGGTGGAGCGCACGGTAGTGCATGTCTAGCCGCGAGTGCAGTTGAGGCAAAGCCTCAAGAGCAGCAGCGGAAGCCAACTCCGTCACGCCCGCCCTCTCCTTCAATGATCGTTACGCCAACCCCTCCAAGGGCCGACCTCCATGTCCACAGTGTGGCGTCTCCTGCTGACACTTGGGTCCGAGAATCGACCAATCGACTGGAGAACCTCACGTTCGCCCGGTTGCGGGCGCATAGCGTCGACAAGCCCCTCGATCTGTGGACGGGTGCGATTGAATGGGCACCCGTTCCGAAGCTCCACCGCTGGAACCCCATCCGGCACCAAGTTGCCGTCGACCTGCCCGCGCTCGGATGGCCCCACCCTGGATCGCCACCTTCGATCGTCTCGGTCCAGCTTGCCTTAAGGAGTCCGGCGCGCTTGTACGCTTGGCGTTAACCGTGAGTGCGCCGAAAGGGTGGGCGAGACCTCGTCGAAGTCCACGGAGAGCGTGGGTTGGTCGCCAAGGTGCTGCAGCGTTCGCAGCCATCTGTTCTGGAAGTAGCCTGTGCTCCAGGAGAGCACCGCGATCAGGATCACTCCGATCAGAGCTGCCCATCGACCGTTGCGGTAGGAGTCGACCGCCGCAGCTCCGAAGACGACCCACCGGATCTCCCAGGACACCTTGAGGATCGGTTTGTGGTCCGAGACTTGGCTAGCGGCGCTGGTGAGGATCCGAACTAGCCGCCACGGGAGACTGTAGGCGTCCATCGCGTTGACGAGGGACGAGCCGTGCACCTCATGACAGCCAAGTGCCCGCCTGACTATCGCACTGACTTGCCGGTCCGTGAGTTGACCGCCGACGACTTGGCTTACGAACTCCAGACTGATGACAAGGTCGGTGCGAGTAGGCATGACTGCATTGGCACCGTCGAGCCGGCGGCCGATCCAGATGGTCGGTTGGTGCCGTCCTCGCAGTGACGCGATCGGGACGATCGCGGCAAGCATTGCGTCGCGCTGATAGTCGTGCGCCCTCGTCGCGCCAAAGCGCCACCACAACATCGCCCGGGTGTTCCTGGCGGCGATCGCGGCGACGCCGGCTGCAAGGACTAGGGCGAGTGCCGGGATCGAGAGCCCTGCCACAACGACCCACACCAGGGTGCTGAACACCACGCCGGTGATCTGCGCCATCGCCCAACTACCGCGCCAACTGCTCACGACTTCACCACCGCCGTCGGTCCGGACTCGGCAATGGCGGGGAGCCGCGACAACCTCGCCAACTCCTTCGTCCCAATCTGCCCGCCGCACAACTCGGCGATCTCGGCCACACCGAGGCGCTCAGCTAGCAACGCACGGACGGCTTCTGCTGCATGCTGCTCGGCGGCATGGATCGCCTCGTCGCGTTCCGCGAGTGAAGCCAAGACATCGACCGCCAGACCGGCTTGGCGACGCTCCTGCTCAAGTCGTTCCTTCTGCTTGGCTGACAACGCCTCGGTCACCCGGCGCCGCACTTCCTGTTTCAGTCCCTGCCTGACCATCCTGGGCTCCTCCTTCGGTGTTCTTCCCCCCTTAAGCCCACTGACCCCCGCGATCCGGACCCCGCCACCGATCAGATCACGACAAGTCCCCGCCAGTGCGGCAAAGCGGTCCCGTGACCATGTCCCCACTCGCGCATGGAACACCCGATTTTGGACGATTCGAACCATCACACACCTCTGGCATTCATGTGCGCATTTCGTTATCATGAAATGTATTCTTCCTAGTCATGGAGGACCATGAGGGAGATCGTTCGAGACCCGAGCCACAGCTTCCCCTGCCCGCGATGCGGCCGTCCTGTGACCTACAAGGGACGCGGTCGTCGGCCCATCTGGTGTTCGTCTACGTGTCGAGTCGAGGCATCGATTGAACGCAGGGGAAACCGGTTGGTGGGCGTAGAACCGGAGGTGGTGAGGCTCATCGATCTACACCGGCAACGGCACCACCCGAGGCAACAGCGACCCAATGATGTATCCGACGCCAGCACAGACTCCGCCTTGATTGACCTCTTTCGCAATCGCCCGACCCTTCTGCTGCAGGTGCTTCCGGAGGCGCGAAAGAGCCTCAAGAACCTGCCTCAGGCGACACAAGAAGATCTCGCGTCTCAGCTGGACGAGACACTCGCGGTAGTGCGATCCGAAGGCCCTGACGACGCCGACTTACGCACCGCCCCGCACCATGCAGCTCACCACAAGCGCGAGGCAGGCGAGTGGGCGCAACTCTTGGACGAGCTCGCGAAAGTACTCGCGAACGGCCAGTACTACAACCGCGACCTACCAGCGATCTACGAACCTCTGAAACAGCTGGTCCAGAAGTTCGAGGGTCGACGGGCTGAGTGGGCCCGGTTCTAGCTCTCCTGAGCCAGGCCCGCGGTGTTTCCTCAGGACAGGCCGGCTGCGACCCCGTCGCGTTGCGCTACCCGCCGACAAGTGCCCGGCCACGCCGATACCCTGCCACTGTGAAGACGACTGATCTGGCAAAGGTGCGGAACACGCTCTGGGCGGCCGCGGACGAGCTGCGCGCCAACTCCAAGCTGACTCCGGGGCAGTACCGCGACCCAGTGCTCGGCTTGGTCTTCCTGGCATATGCGGAGAACCGCTTCGAGGCCGTCCGCAGCGAGGTCGAGGCGAAAGCCACTGCTCGAAATCCCGCGACGATCGCTGACTACAAGGCCAAGTCCGTGCTGTACGTCCCCCACGTATCTCGGCTCTCACACTTGGTGGACCTACCCGAGGGCAACGACATCGGAGAGGCGGTCGAAGAGGCGATCAAAGCGATTGAGGTCGCGAATCCGGAGCTTAAGGACATCCTCCCGCGCGGGTACCGAAGGCTCGAACGCTCGACGCTCATCGAACTACTGAGGCTCTTCGCTCCGCTTCCCACGCAGCTGACGGGAGATGCGTTCGGATTCATCTACGAGGATTTTCTGTCCAATTTCGCCGCTCAGGAAGGCAAAGGTGGTGGCGAGTACTTCACGCCGTATTCGATCGTCCGCCTCATTGTCGAGATCCTCGAGCCGTTCCAGGGCCGCGTTCTGGATCCAGCTTGCGGGTCGGGAGGCATGTTCGTGCAGTGCGCGAAGTTCGTCGAGCGTCATCATGAGTCGGCGACCCGCCGGCTATCAATCTTCGGTGCCGAGAAGACAGACGACACGGTCCCGCTTGCGAAGATGAACCTAGCCCTGCACGGGTTGTCGGGCGACATACGTCAGGCCAACAGTTACTACGAGGACCCACACGCCGCCGTCGGCGCGTTCGACTACGTGATGGCCAACCCGCCCTTCAACGTCGACAAGGTCAAGAAGGAACGGCTCGCCGGCGACAGACGCTTTCCGTTCGGGGTACCTAGGGCCGACAACGCGAACTTCCTGTGGATTCAGGAGTTTTACGCCGCGCTCAGCGCGAAGGGACGCGCGGGGTTCGTCATGGCGAACTCCGCAGGTGACGCTGGCCACACCGAGAAGGACATCCGCAGGCAGCTCGTCGAGTCTGGAGCGGTTGACGTCATGGTGGCGATCAGCTCCAACTTCTTCTACACAGTTACCCTGCCGGTTACCCTTTGGTTCCTCGACAAGGGAAAGGTAGGCACCCCGCGGCAGGACAAGGTGCTGTTCCTGGACGCCCGACACCTCTTCAACCAGATTGACCGTGCGCACCGCGACTTCGGGCCTGAGCAGATCGAGTTCCTCGCCAACGTCGTGCGGCTGTATCGCGGCGAAGATGTCGAGACCACCGACGGTAGCCAAAGCCTCCTCAAAGTGAACTTCCCGGATGGGCGATACGTTGACGTCCCCGGCCTGTGCAAGGTCGCGACGCGCGCCGAGATCGAGACCCAGGACTGGAGCCTTAACCCGGGCCGCTACACCGGGTCCGCGGCCGTGGACGATGACGGCGAGGACTTGACCGCAAAGATCGAATTGCTGTACGAGGAGTTCACTCGCCTGAGCAATGAGGCC
>Ga0366772_1052_pt1 | contig 19933 bp, 17 predicted proteins | sample BONcelN113001C11_FD_207089 | JGI IMG/M metagenome (GOLD analysis project Ga0366772, IMG submission 207089) | Enriched cells from coal bed in the Powder River Basin, Montana, United States - BONCAT cells N11 rep2 HSBNCT.N11.300.1.C11 ...
TATGCAAGTTGAGGACGGGCGGATTAACGAGAGATTAACTGCCAACTATGGTGCAATTCAAGGCGGCGGCAGCATAAATGTTGTGTGCGATTATGTAGAGATCCTGGGAGAAGTAAGAAGTATCGCGACGGAAGAGATGCGCGAATACATCAACGGTATAAAACAATCCTTCGCTAAGGTGGCGCAGCAATATAAGACTACGATAGACGTAGAAGTCGAAGAACTATATGAAACCTTTCAGGTTGGTGAAGAGGAAGTAGTAGTACAAGTCGCTAAGCGTGCACTGCAATCGGTTGGCGCGGAGGTTAGCGTTACACCCGGGGGTGGCGGTATGGATGCCAATAACTTCAACAAAGCAGGGATACGGGCGATAGGGATTGCCTCAGGCTACAGCAAAAATCATACGCTAGACGAGGAAGTGAGCATTCCGGATTTAATTAAGTCCGGAACGCTGGTAAAAGAAATTATCAGCGAGGTTTACAAACTGAACGAGCAGCTGTAATAGCAAGCCTCTATATATTTCTGTGGGGCAGATGCGTATTTTCATTTAAGAAGAGGGGGAAGTCAATTGAAGTTTGATCCATTATACTATCCGCACCAGTCGCGAAGAAGTATGGTTTACGGTACGCGGGGAATGGTTGCCACTACACAGCCACTGGCTGCTCAGGCTGGATTAGATATGCTCAAAAGAGGCGGCAATGCCATAGATGCGGCAATTGCTGCAGCCGCTTGCCTGACAGTCGTCGAACCGACGTCCAACGGGATCGGTGGGGACGCATTTGCATTAGTGTGGAAAGATGGAAGATTGCACGGACTTAACGCTAGTGGACCCGCTCCTATGGGAATTTCTGCTGACATTCTGCGTAAAGCTGGTTACAAGGAGATGCCCGAGCTGGGTTGGCCTACTGTAAATGTTCCCGGGACTCCTTCCGCATGGGCTGGATTATCGAATCGTTTCGGCAGGTTGCCACTGACTGAAGTTATGCAGCCTGCTATTGAGTACGCAGAGCAGGGCTTTCCGGTTTCCCCGATTATCGCTAAACTTTGGAAGAACCAGTACAAGACTTTTAAGGCTCTAACGGGAGAGGAATACAAATTTTGGTTCGAAACCTTTGCACTGAACGGCCGTGCACCAGATCCAGGCGAAGTATGGCGTTCTGACGGGCATGCCAGAACACTTAGCCTAATCGCTGAAACAAAAGCCGAGGCATTTTATCGGGGTGAACTTGCCGAAAAAATTGATGCCTATGCCCGTAAATACGGAGGATATATTAGGAAGGAAGATCTCGAGGCTTACAAGCCTGAATGGGTAAATCCCATATCAGTTAACTATCGTGGATATGATGTATGGGAAATCCCGCCCAATGGGCATGGTATGGTAGCGTTGATGGCACTAAACATTCTTAAAGGCTTCGAGTTTTCTGCCAGGGATGCTGTCGACACCTATCACAAACAATTTGAGGCAATGAAACTTGCATATGTCGATGGCTTTAAATACATCTCTGATTCTAAAACGATGAACGTTAAGGTAGAAGATCTCCTGTCTGAAGCCTACGCCGCAGAGCGTAGAAGGCTTATTGGCAATGCAGCTCTGGATCCGCTGCCGGGTACACCGCCTCAGGGTGGTACGGTTTATTTAGCTGCGGCGGATGCCGAAGGCAACATGGTGTCATATATACAAAGCAACTATAAAGGGTTTGGGTCTGGTTTAGTTGTGCCCGGTACGGGTATCGCCCTTCATAACCGGGGATTTAATTTTAACCTTGACGTTGCCCATGTCAATTGTTTAGAGCCTGGCAAGAAACCGTACCATACAATCATTCCCGGATTTTTAACCAAGGACGGAAACGCGATTGGGCCGTTTGGGGTTATGGGGGGTTTCATTCAACCACAAGGTCATGTCCAGGTAATTATGAATACAATTGATTTTAATCTCAATCCGCAGGCTACGCTTGATGCGCCAAGGTGGCAATGGAAAGCTGGTAAAACTATTGAAGTGGAACATGCCTTTCCAGAGCATATGGCTGAAGCATTGCAACGATTAGGGCATGATGTTAAGCGGATTGTCGGCAACACAACGATGGGACGCGGGCAGGTCATCTGGCGTAATGAAGCAGGGGTTCTTGCCGGCGGGACAGAGCCAAGAGCTGACGGCATAGTTGCCGCTTGGTAGCAAAAGCCCCAGCCAGATTCGGTGGTTCGAGTCCTCCCAGGCACACCATAGAGCTTAAAAATCCGTAGACATTTTGTCTGCGGATTTTTTACTTTTCTAAAGGGGTTATTTGTTGAAACTGTCGCTTACATAGTTCTGCAAGATAACGTCCAGCTAAATGAACTCGTATTGTGGATGAAGCATATGCCGTGTCACTTTCAACCCAGGAAAAAGAATAAAAGGGGAAAAATATATCGCGGCGAACATTCCATACGTGACTAAAGAATTCTTCGATGCAGTTTATGTGATCTTGTATTCAAAAAGGTGGTAGAAGGAGAGGCGCTAGCATACCAGCATGATATTAGATAAATTTATTGGAGATGAAACTCAATTTTCATTTAAGCATAGACTTCTTAATATAGTATTGGTTTTTGGCATTGTCATATCTTTTTGGAGTGCTATAGCCAACTATCTTCTCGATCTAGGCACCACACTGGTTGCAACTTGTGTCATCAGCGGTATCATTCTAATTGTTCTCAACTACTTATCTACTGCAAAAAAACTGTATGGAGTGTCTCTTTGTCTTACAGTAGTTATTTCTGCTTTTATCATCATCCCCATGATGTGGATTAATAATGGAGGAACATTCGGAAGTATTCCACTATATATAGCATTGTTCTCCTCATTAGGAGCAACGTTATTTTCCGGGTATCAAAGAGTTGCCATAACGATTTGCCTGATCATAATTGTCAACACTCTGTTAATGCTGGAGTATAAATATCCGCTGCTTATTACACAATACTCCGGTGATTTAGTGAGATATATTGATATTTCTATTGGCTTAACAACTACTATAATCGCTAATTCGCTCCTATTTCTTATAGTGATAGCTTATTATAACAAGGAACATGAGAAGGCAAGCTATTACTTAGCAAAAGTTGAAAAACAAAAAAGTGAAATGGAATTTCAAAGTCATTTGGAAATGATAAATGAAAAACTGCAGCAGGAAATTGATGAGCGAAGGCAGATAGAGCAAAAGCTGAGAGAGAATAATGATCAATTGAAATATGAAATTACTGAGCGGATTCGGGCTGAGCGAGCTGCGGATGAACAGAAGCGGCAATTAGAGACAATTCTTGAGCATTCTCCGGGCATTATTGTTCAATTTGATACAGACGGACGGCACACGTTTATTAGCCCTTCAGCATGCGACTTCGGCTTAGTTTGCCAGAAGCTTATTGGTAGTGATGGTGCCCTGCCGCAGGTCCAGCACTCTAAAGAATGGCTTGAGAATTTCAATTTCGTTTTACGGCAAGGCAAATCCGCAGAATTTGAAATCGGAATTTTTATCAATGAATGTAAAAGGTTCTTTTCTATTCAATTGGTACCCGAAGTTGGCAGTTGTGGGGACGTTCTGTCAATTCTGGGCTTTTTTCGTGATCTAACTGATCTCAAACATACTGAGAAGGAAATGGCTAGGCTTGACAGGTTAAATCTTATAGGTCAAATGGCTGCCAGCATCGGCCATGAAGTCCGCAACCCGATGACAACGATCAGAGGATTCCTGCAGTATTTTGGTCGAAAACAGGAGTTTTCCAGATATACAGAAGAGTTTACTATTATGATCAGTGAACTGGATAGGGCGAATGAGATTATTACTGAGTTTTTATCGCTTGCTAAGAATAAATCCATTTCATTGACAAAAGCTTGTTTAAATCAATCCATAAAAGCTATTTATCCCCTTTTGGAAGCCGATGCTTTTGAAAGAGGATACAATATAGAAGTGGAGCTAGGGGAGATACACGAGCTTTGGCTAGATGAAAAGGATATTCGGCAGCTGCTATTAAATCTTGTGTATAATGGATTTGAAGCGATCCCGGATCGCGGAACGGTTAGAATAAGGACGTATCAAACAGGAGACCTGGTAGTTTTAGCTGTACAGGACAATGGATGCGGAATTCCACAAGAAGTCTTAGGACAGCTGGGGACCCCTTTCGTAACGACTAAGGAAAAGGGAACCGGGTTAGGACTGCCCGTATGTTACCGCATTGCCGAACGACATAATGCAATAATAGAAGTGGAAACCAGTTCCCATGGAACTACTTTTTCGATAAAATTTCCTATCCACAGGCAGCATAACGGGCCGCTTAGCAAATAAGCGTTTCCGCAGACTGTTGGCCGGTGTTTCAATTTCTCACGGTGAAGCCAATGTACATAAGGGTCCATAGACTTTTAGTCTACGAATCTTTTTGCTTTTCTAAGGGTGAATAAATACGAAACGGATGCGTGTGATTACGCATCCGTTAATTTTTTGTTGGAAATAAGGGTTAATTATCTGTTCTAAAGAGATGAAACAGGACATTTAGCTAATTCCTATTGCGAATAAGCGGGATTACAGGCAGGTAAGTGCCGTGGCCTACAGTTAGGAGAGCATACAGGAGCACAATTTGGCGGGCACACAGGAAAGCAGGTTGGAGGGCAGCGTGGATAGCAGTTTGATTGTCTATTATCTTCTTTATATTCTTCAATACTTGGGAGTTCTTTACTATTTGCATCTTTTGCAAATGGGGACATACTATCATCTCACTTAGCAGTATATTACATAATATGAGCAACTTCATTATTTGGTGCGGCTTAAAGGCACTGACAAAGTCTGGTATCTAGCCGGTGGTTCGAAGCCACCCGGGCGTATTATAGGATAAGCATAAGCCATGTGCCTGCGGCTTTTATTTTTAAATGAACTTTTTTGATGAATAAGCCTACCCAGAACAGAAAAGCTAATGCTATGCTAATTTATTCGGGGGATAAAATGAAGGATAGGCTGCTCAGAGGATGTATAGCAGGTGCTATAGGTGGAATATTTGCGAATATGTGGAGCTTTTTCATGGGCTGGATGGAGTTGTCCACGCTTCGGTTCGTGGACTGGACGGCTATTATATTGTATGGGCACATTGCCCCCTTTACTTTGGGAGAAATAGCCTTTGCGCTTCTGATTCAACTGGGTTACTGTGCGGGAGCTGGGATAATTTTTTCTTACCTGCTTCTCGTAATAACAAGCCGGAACCTCTACTTCAGAGGATGGCTGTTTTCGTGCGCTACGTGGGCAATGGTATACGCAGTGACCCTTCTGTTCAAGGTGGAGGGAACAATCCCTCTACCGCTCAAAACGGTTATCTCTGACTTTATTGGAGCATCAATTTACGGAGTTGTTCTGGCACAATGCGTGAAAGCACTGATTCCAAACACGGAGAAATCATTGTCAGGGCGATCGATTATCAATTTCATGCCGGAACCGGCAGCGAAACGATTTGACAAGGACAAAGATGATAAAGATAAATAATTCTGGGTAAACGGTGGTTTAGACGGGAGGCAAAAAGATGGATACTGATTATGCCATTTATCAACTGAGGTCCGAACTTTGGCAAGTATTACTTGCCGACTGGAAGTCAGATATGGCTACCGTAAAATATTGGGGCATGGTCGGCTTTATTGTGATAACCTATGCCGTGTGGTATCTTCTAACAGACAAGAGGCGTCTTGTGGACCTCCTTCTGTACGGTTCTTTGATTGCAGTAATGAGAGAACTTCTCGACCTATTTGGGGTTACGTCAGGACTTTGGATTTATAAGATCCGTATTTTGCCGCTTTCACCCAGCGTTTTGCTCATGGACTGGACGATAGTACCGCTGATTTATATGCTCGTTCAGCAGTATAGCCCCAATTGGCGTCAGTTCTTTGTCTGGAATACACTGGGAACCGGCATGATAGCAGGAGTAATTTTGCCGGTATTATCCGCACTTGATATCCTCCAGCTAATGCGTTGGAACTACATGTATGCTTTTATCGGTATGTATGTCTCGGCAACGCTGGCTCGGGCGGCCTTCCATCTGGTGGTTCAAGTGCAGAACGCAGCTTGCGAAGGGAAAATCAGTCCACTGGAAACTACTCTAATGCAGCCTGCGTTCAAGCCCTTGGATAAGAGCGGCAGCGAGGATGATGAATGACCAAAGCAAGGGAAGCCAGGCGCCGTGAGCGGTTCTTAACGGTTGGCCGATAGTGCGAATTTGCCCGGCCGTACCATAAGTAAGGCTCCGTAGAACTTTGATCTACGGAGCCTCTTGTATTTATGCATTGATAAACCACGCGCTATGCGCGTGAGCAAAGAAGAGCTTTAGCGTTGAGTATACAAGAAAAGTCCTCCTTTTGATAGAATGGGAAAGGTTTCGCCAACCAGCCCAAATCAAAAGGAGGACAATAAAATGGATGAAAGTAGTTTATCACATACGAGATGGGATTGTAAATATCACATAGTGTTCATTCCCAAGTATCGAAGAAAAGCCATATATGGAAAGTTGAGAGCAGATATCGGTCAGATACTACGGCAATTATGCGATTACAAAGGCGTGGAGATTATAGAAGCCAATGCCTGCAGTGATCATATCCATATGCTGGTCAAGATACCACCCAAATTAAGCGTATCACAGTTTATGGGGTATCTAAAAGGGAAAAGCTCGCTAATGATATTCGACAGGCATGCAAACCTAAAGTATAAATATGGGAACCGGCATTTTTGGGCCAAAGGATATTATGTGAGTACAGTAGGACTCAATAAAGCAACAATAGCAAAGTATATAAAGGAGCAAGAAGATGAGGATAAAATGACTGATAATCTAAGTGTAAAAGAACACGAGACCCTTTTAAGGGTCGCTAGAGTGTCGGGTGCGGTTGGCGAACCATTATGCGCCTTAAGGCGTTGCAAGTAATGGGCCCTTATAGGGCATTGTCAAAACCACCCGTTGAACGGGTGGTCATTTATTTATGCGTAGATTTCGCTGGTTTTATTGCTTATAACAGCTGTGTTTATGTCCTCGGAATAAAAGTACGGAAGGCATTGAGTTAAGCTATAGTTAGTGGTAGAATATGGATAAAGTTTATCGAACTGAAGCTTGCAGCTTTTGAGGGAATTCAAGAAAAATAAAGAGGTGTCTTATGCGATATTCCGTAGATGCAGCAGTTTTTAATATTGATCCCAATCTTAAATTTGGCATATTGATAGGCAAGAATATAAAAAATTCGGAGACAAGGACAGAGGATGAAGCAAGATTGAGAGCTGCTGAGAATAAAATGCGTGAAACCTTTCAAGTTGACCAGGTGAGAGAAATACCCAACGTTTTATTTTATCGAGACATCATGACAAGAGCCGGTGTCAATCCCAACAAGTTTCCACCTTCTGTGGAAGCTATGTTTAAGAGAATTTTAAAGGGCGGGCAGCTGCCTGTTATTAATGCCCTTGTTGACTTATGCAATGCCGTGTCAATAGAACAGGTCATATCTTTAGGCGCGCATGATTTAAATGATATCCGTGAGGACCTGGAAGTTCGTTTTAGTGAGAACGGCGATGTATTTCTTCCGTTTGGTTCTACAGAATACGAAAACGTCGATGATGGTGAACTGGTTTTTACGAGCGGCAATATAGTTCAAACAAGGAAGTGGATTTGGCGGCAAAGCGAACAGGGTAAAACTACAATTAATAGTAAGGATATTTTCTTTCAGCTTGTAGGCTTTGATAACAGTAGCCAAGCCACACTTACGAAGGCTATGGCCGATATAGAAAGCTTAATTGTAAACAGGTTTCAGGGTACCTGCGAGCAATATATTGTTGGTTCAAATAATACATACATTGATTTTCCGTCTTAGCAGGAGTTTAATAACAATACGCGAATAGCATTGATTAATAGGTAGGTAATAATTACCATATGATGCAACGGAGCTTCAAACTGCAACCAGTTTATACTGGGTGGTTTGAAGCTTTTTTATTTTTAGGGATAACAATGAGAAAGGAGCGTCTGCGTGAGAAACAAAGCAGTCAAAGTCAGTGATGTGCTGGATGCTTTAGACACGATTACCGGTGGCCGGTGTCTCCGGGAAATTTCAGAAGTCTCAAGCGGCCGAAACCGGTTTGTCATTACTAAATCCTCCGATATTCCCGGTAAATCGTGTACCGAACTGCCGGGACTGGTGTTCGGCGATTTGGAAGCTCCGGTTACAAAACTAGGGGTAGCTATGACGCTGACCGAGTCTTCCATCGAATTAGCCGGTGCCATCGGTATCAACGCTATTGTTGCTCATCACCCGGTGGCTGACGCCGCCAATGCCGGCGGCGTAACCCTGCGTAACTATCTGTCATTATATAACCTGGCGCTTTTCGAGCTGCATGAAGCCTTTCACGGACTGCATCCGGGCATCGCCTTCATTCACGGACACCGGGTGTTTCGTACGGATATCGCTTATGGAGGCATACCCGGCAATGTCCTTATGGTGGGGCGAGCGCTTGAACCCGGGCTTACCTTAGGCACAATACTGGACCGGGTTAGGCTATATGCCAATTTCGACGAGGAGCAAGCGATGCTCCAGGCGGAGCGGCAGTGCCGGAACTGTTCGACAATTCTTGATGCTGTGACGTCAACAGGCGGTGAAATTGTCCTGGGTTCTAAAGATACGCCGGTTAAGACAATACTTCATATTTTTCCCCATACAGGCTTTACGGCTAAACACCTGGCAGCAGCTAGGGAAGAACATCCGGAAGCGGATACTGTTATCGCGTCCATCAGCCGTGTGCACGCGGGAAGCGACCTGGTGGCAACGGCCAAAGGTCTGGGCATGAGTTTTGTTCTGGGAAATTCTCATGCGCTGGAGATATTGGAAAATGGGATGCCGCTTGCGACTGCGCTTAAAAGACTGCTGCCGGCGGTAGATGTGATACTGCTGCGGGAACGCGTTACGGCAACGCCGGTTGAGATGGCAGCAAGTCCTGCAGTGCGCGCGTATGCCCAGACAATGGCAGAGCAGTTCCTGCTGCCTAATAGCAAAGTGTTAAGTCTGAATAACAAAAAAATAAACAGAAAATAGGGAGGAAAAACCAGTGAAGAAGAAACTATTGGTTTTAGCTGCACTAGCCCTGGCAATTGTCATGTTGGTTGCCGCCTGTGGGCAGCAGCCGGCTGCACAGACTGCAGAAAAGAAAGGGCCCGCCTGGGCAGGGGGCCTGACGCCGCTTCCTAAGGAAGCAGTCGTTAAGGTTGGTATGAAGGCTGTGGTATCAGATGCCGGTATCCTGGTAGGTATGGCTAAAGGCTATTACAAGGATCTTGGTATTACCATTGAGAACGTGCAGTTCAATTCGGGGCAGGAAATGATCAACCAACTGGCTGCCGGTCAGCTGGATGTGGGAGCAGCGGTAACGGCTGCCGGGCTATTCAACGCTATGGGCAGGGACATTCCTGTCAAGATTGTAGCCGATAAAGGCATCAATGTACCAGGCAAAGGCTATTATCGACTGGTCATTCGCAAGGATTTGGTGAATGAAATTAAAGACTTTAAAGATCTGCGCGGGAAAAAGATCGCTGTTGTGGGTACCGCGTCGCTGGATGAAGTATATTTGGTCCGCTGTCTGCAAAAGGGCGATTTGACATTAAAAGATATTGACGAGCAGGTAATTCGCTCGTTCCCGGATATGCTGGTCGCCCTTGGCAATAAGAGCATCGATGCAGCCATGGTGATTGAGCCATTTGTGGCCCTGGGTATCGCCAAAGATATTATCGATCCCTGGAAAGACCCGCAGGAATATGATCCGGAAGCTCAGATCGCTATCTTGGTATACGGTACCGGCATGACCAAAAACGCTGAAGTAGCAAACCGATTTATGGTGGCTTATGTGAAATCGCTGCGCGATTATAATGACGCATTCTTTAAGGGTAACAATAAAAAAGAAATGATTGATCTGCTGGTAAAAAATTCAGTACTGAAGGACCCGGCTCTATATGAAAAAATGTATCCTACCGGGTTGAATCCAGACGGCTATGTCCGTATAAAAGGGGTTGCTGCCGACCTTGACTGGTATAAGGCTAACAGCCTGCTGCAGAAAGATATGAAGATTGAGGACGCGGTTGACAACAAGTACGTCGATTTCGCCGTTAAAACGTTAGGCAAGTATTAAATTAATCACGAGGTACGTATGGCAAAAAGTCTTCACAGTAATGTAGTTACCAATACCCTGTCAGTACTTTCACCGCTGTCGCTGCTCCTGGTCTGGGAAGCATGTGCCCGTGTTGGCTTTGTTGATACCAGGCTGCTGTCAAGCCCCACGCAGATTTTTCAGTCGCTCTTGCCGCTTTTAGGCTCCGGGGAGCTTTTATACAATACGCTGGTCAGTATGCAAAGGGTGCTTCTCGGCTTTGTGGCCGGGGCCGTTCCCGGTATTCTGCTGGGGATGAGCATGGGGATTTCACCGCTTGTCCGCTCAGCGGTCGAGCCAATGATTCAGGCGACCTATCCTATCCCAAAGCTGGCTATTATGCCGCTCATTCTACTGATATTCGGGTTGGGTGAGACGTCAAAAGTATTTACCATCGGTATCGGTGTATTCTATCTTGTGGTCATTAATACGATGGCCGGAGTGCTGCATATTGAAAAGATCTATATGGATGTTGCGAAAAACTTTGGCGCCAGCCGGCTGGACTTTTACCTCACAGTCGCATTCCCGGGTGCCCTGCCGATGATTTTTACCGGATTGAAATTAGGCATGGGAATGGCTCTTATCCTGGTGGTCGCCGCCGAGATGTCAGCGGCAAAAGCCGGAGTGGGCTGGATGATCTGGCGGGCCTATGATATGTTTGCTATCGAGCAAATGTTTGTTGCGTTGATCGTGCTATCTGTATTGGGGTATGTATTCTCGATCTTTCTCGATATCCTGGAGCGCTGGGTTGTACCTTGGAAACAGCGGGCGTAATAAAGGAGATTATCATGACATGCAAATCGACCAGTATTAATGTTCATAACCTGCATAAGAGCTTTCATTCCCGCTCAGGTCCGATAAGCGCTCTTACGGATATTACTTTTAACGTTAAAAAAGGCGAATTTTTTGTCATTGTCGGTCCCAGCGGCTGTGGCAAGACCACGCTGCTTCGCATACTCGCCGGTTTGGAAGAAGCTAGCGGCGGTCAGGTTGTTGTTTCAGGCGCCCAGCAGGGAAGACCGGCTAATTCCATGGTTTTTCAGGAGCAGTCAGTATTCCCGTGGATGACTGTCCGCGACAATGTTGCTTATGGCCTTAGGCTGCGGGGAATACCCAAAAAGGAACGCTATGAGACGGCCGAAACTTATATTCGGATGATTGGCCTGTCCAAATTTGCGGATGCATATCCGCACCAGCTTTCCGGCGGCATGAAGCAGCGAGTGAGCGTCGCCAGGGCGTTCGCCAATGATCCCGAGATACTGCTCATGGATGAACCGTTTGGTGCACTTGATGAGCAAAATAGGATCATCCTCCAGCAGGAACTGATTAAAATATGGGAAGAAACACGGAAGACCGCAGTATTTATCACCCACAGCATTGATGAGGCGATATGCCTGGGTGACCGGGTAATGATTATGACAGCCCATCCCGGAACTATCCACTGCATTACCGAAATTGATCTGCCCAGGCCACGCGATATCACGGCCATTAGAACCAATCATCGTTATAACGAGATATTCGTGGACATTTGGGGAAACTTGCGTGAAGAAGTCCTTAAAAGTAAACAGCAGGAGCTTGGCACTAATAATTAAAACGCCAGGCAGTCAGGCCGCAGGTTAATGGTAAATTGGCCGCGGCCTTCCCATTTCACTTCCGCGTCCGCGGAATCCAAAGCGATGCTTACGAAGTGGTTTTCATGGTCGATTGCTCGCAGCTCCAGAAAATAGCCAAGCATCTCAGGGCCTAAAATAGCATTTGTAGTGAGACTGAATGAGAACTTATGTAGCGGAGTAAACACTGGCGCGGATGGGTCAGCTTCGATAATAGAGGGTTGATTGTAGATAGAATACCGGCCAAAGCCGGCAAGGCGCCTGCCTGAAGTTAAGACAGTTCTGATCCGGTATTCGTCACGTCCATACACGGCCTCAGATTCGCGGTGACCTACCACTAAGCAAGTCTCAAAATAATAACCGGGGTTTATAGGGAAATCGCGGGCGCAGCAAAGTTCAAGATAAGGCATTTGGTATAACACCTCCACAGTATGCTATTCAGGGCAATAACAGGAGGTGAGAACAGAAGTAGGCTTAGTCACTGTTATTTTATAGCGAGTTTACAAAATCACGCAGTTCGCGATTGAAGCGCTCAGAATTTTCCCAAAAGGGATTATGTCCCGCCTCTTCATAAAATGAGGTTTTAACATTTGCAAGTTTGGAAGCATTGTATTGCGCATGGCGGAGCAGTATAATCTGATCTTGAACACCGTGTGTAACCAGGAACGGCTTCTTAAGTATAGGCAGCAGATCATCATTAGCTATAGAACGGTTCATCAGACCCTGACGGACATAGGGGGGAACGATTGCATTGAATCCCAGGAAAAAGTATAAGTCTTCAGGTCTGAGTTCATGATATATGCACAGTTTTATAAACCGGTCCAGCGCAGCTATACTTTCTGTTATATCATTGGAAAACAGCTGGGATCTAAGCGTTAAATATTCCTTGCCTGTTTCTTCAATGGCTTCCGGTGTGCCGATGCGTGACCGTGCACCTACCAGGTTTACACCTCGAATTTTTTCCTCACCGTAGCAGCGCAGGTAGTCAAAGATGATAATTCCAGCATATGACCAGCCAATAAGAACAGGATTATCCAAATATAACTCTTCAATTGCGGCGCGAATATCATCTGCCCAAAGCTTAGAATCGCTATAGGCGTCGCTGGGTTTCTCCGATAAACCATGGCCGCGGTTATCCATGGTTATGATGCGAAAGTCTCTGGCAAGATCCGAGTGAGTCTGCTTTGTCCAGGCAAGCCTGCATTGGTTAAAGCCGTGGATGAAAAGCAAAGGTATTCCGTGCGGATTGCCGGTTTCTTCAATATAAAGCTTCAAACCGCCTCCACCCATAACAGTATGACTTTTTAGCTGTTCTCTAAAATCCATATAGTCGCCTCTCCTCCGTTTTTTTCTATCCAGTTATTTGCAAATTAATTTATAGTTCCAGCTAATGAAGGTAAAGCCGTGCCTCTGTCTGAAACAGGAAGGTGAAAGACTCAAGATTTTTGCTTGCGTCTTTTTTTATTTTACAGATTCGGAAACTGCGAGTCAGTCATAAAACCAATGAAGGCTTTGGCGGCGCCTGTCAGGTACCTATGATGATTCCAGGCCAGAACAATCTGATAGTGTATGGGATCAGCAAGCGGGCAGCTGTAAATCTCAGGATGTCTTTTGGCAATGGTATCGAAGAGAAAGGAAATCCCAATTTCGAGCTGGACGAGGTTGATGATGGTTTCGACCTGGCTTGATGAGAAAATTATTTTAGGCTGAAAATGGTGCTTCTTGCATTCTTCCAGAATGACTTTCCGGTTATAGCTGTCTTCTTTCAGCAGTATAAACGGCTGCTCACGCAACTGACCGAAAGGAACGCTGGGAAGTTTGCTGAGCGGATTGCCGGGGTGCAGGCAGACATGAATTTGGCCGGAGGTAATAAGCAGTTTATCCAGCAGTGAAGAGGAAGCGGATTGGGTTATAATACCGATATCAATTCTTCCCTGCTCAACCAAGCTCTGGATTGATAAGGACCCGCCTTCTACGGCGATAAGCTCAATCTGGGGATATTGCTTTTGGAATTGCGCGAAAATCGGCGGAAAAAGAAAAATGCCAATCATCGGCGGAATGCCGATTTTTACCGACCCCTTTTGCAGTAATTGCAGGTCTTTCATTTCGTTGCGGGAGTCACTGATGCGGGCCAATATTTCATTAGTGCGCTCCAGAAAAATTTGCCCCTCGGCAGTCAAGGTTATTTGGCGCTGACTGCGATTAAACAGTTGCACGCCTAAGTCTTCTTCAAGCTTTTGAATGGCGATGGAAACAGATGGCTGCGCAACATGCAATTGCTCGGCTGCTTTCGAGATGCTATTTAAGCTGCATACCGTTTGAAAATATTCTAATTGCCGTATTTCCATAGAGGCCCCTCTCTTATATAGTATATTTCTATATTAACATAGTTAGCTTATATTTTTAATTGATATATTTAAGGACTATACTATAAACAAATAGCAAGGTCATTGCCAGTCTGAATATAGCAATCACATCATACTATGGGGAGGAAAGTATTATGTATAATAGAACGATAAGTACATCGTTAATATTGGAAAAGATGCAGGATGATCTTAATTGCGGCAAGTTTAGAAGATTAATTCTGGCTCGCTATTCGATAATGGGGGGCTACCGGTGTGAAATTTTAGAATGGGACGAAATCTTCGCGTAAAGAGAGCGGTATCTCCCCCGGCATACCATAAGAATGTAAACGGCAAGGCTTCAGAGATTCTGAGCCTTGCCGTTTTTGTGTTTTACAGGCCGATTGACTGTTTACATACTTTGCAACGCTTTGACTTTTGCTATTCATCAAGAAGCGTTGCTTCCAGATAATTAATCGATTGCCGTAATGCATTGGCAACTTCGCGGCTGATTTCATCACTTTCAAAAAGAGCCTGAACTTCGTTTCGTGCTATTACAATGGCTTTTAGTTGCAGTTCCTTTTTTTGTGTATCGAGTAGTTTCCTTTTTGGTGAATGCTGCTGGTTTAAGCTCAAGCGTTCAATTGCTTTATGATAGGCGCCGATAAGATCCAGCGAAACCAGTCTTGTCTCTTCGTTTATTTGCTCTCGAATTGCCGCAATTGCCGCTTTGGAAGTCTGAATCTTGGCAAACCTGAATTCCTGAACTTCTGTTTTAAGAGTTTTTTTGTTATGTGAAAACAATTTTAGACTATATCGTTTCACTACGGTAATAACAAGAAAGAAGTTAAAGCGAATGTTATGGGATAAAGCCGCTTCCATGGCATTGATGTGTTCTTCAAGGTGATATGCGGTGTCCCGGGAGATTTGTTCGGTTTCCAGCAGATACTCCGCCTCCGCTTGTTCGGCACGAAGTCCGATCATGCGAACTGCCGTTTCATGCTCATAGGAGGGGATTTTGGGGAAATTTCTATTTTGTAGAGGCTGTTTCATAAGCTTTTCATAATGGAAGATGACAGACAATGTTGCTGCTTGATTTTCCGGCTTCATTTCGTCCCGTAAGGTTTGAATTACCGACTGTATAATTTTTCTGTGGGCCATGTGTTCCATCGTTTCGTGGTCCGGTCCGGCGCTCTTTGCATTTTTTTTAGCGAGAAATGGCAGCATAATGCTGGCCGCAATCAGAGTGAAAAGAATAACGCCGGCTGCCAGAAATATAATCAGGGATCGCTCGGGAAAAGGGCTTCCGTCTTGCAGGACAAAGGGGATGGAAAGCGCGCCAGCCAGGGAAATCGTGCCGCGGACGCCGGAAAAAGAAATGAGGAGAACAGAACGCAGCCGTGAAGGAGCAAGATCCTTTTGGCCGGATATCCAGTTTTTATTCCAGAATAGATAATTCCACACAAAGCGAAGGGAGAGCAGGCTAATAGAAATGACGATAATATCGGCAATAACCGGTCCGTTGCTGATAGAATTATCCCTGAATATGATGGCAGCCACATCCGGGATTTGCAATCCGAGAATTAGGAAAACCATGCCATTTAGTATAAATAGGATTACCAACCAGGTATTTACTGAGACTACTTGTAATTTGGCGATCACTGATTCTGCATGATCACGCTCAATTGCATGAATGATACCGCCGGCAACGACAGCCAAAATTCCCGATACGCCCGCTTCTTCCGCAATCAGATAAATGAAAAAAGGGGTTAAAATCTGTATCAGCATATGCGTTGTTACGTCTTCCATTCCCCAACGGCGAATATGTAAGCGCATGCGGATTAGAATAAAGGACAGCACTATACCGCTAAGGAGGCCGCCAACAGCAATCAGCAGAAAGCTGGCTGTTGCTTGAGACAGTGAGAAGAAGCCGGTAACTGTCGCCGCAATTGCAAATTTAAAAGCAACCAAACCGGAAGCGTCGTTCATTAACGCTTCTCCCTCCAGCAGATGCATCAGGTTTTTCGGTAAGGCGTTTCTGCCCGCTAAAGCGCTAACGGCAATAGCATCTGTAGGGGATAGTATAGCTGCGATTGCAAAAGCTGCTGACAAAGGAATAGATGGAACCAGCCAATGAACAATATACCCCAACACGAACACGGTTGCGAATACCAATCCTAATGCCAATAGCAGAATAGGTAGGCGCAGTTCCCACAACTGCTCTCTGGGTATCCGTTTTCCGTCGTTAAACAAGAGGGGGGCAACAAATAATACGAAAAACAGATCAGGGTTTAAAGGCAGGTGTATACCGGAGGGAAGATAAGCGACAGTATAACCTAATACAATTTGAATCAGGGGCACCGGCACAAACGGAATCAGTCTATGTAAAATATTTGAAACGCCAATCAGACATAGCAGAATCAATATAACAAGAAATAAATCCATCTTAGTATTTTACCTTCCGTAAATTAGGCTTGCCACCATTTGTTAGTATTCCACAATAGGACAGGGTGCATGTGCAACTTCGAATGTAATGCTGCAGAAGCAGAATGTATAATCGTGAGATTTAAAGTTCAAAACTATGAAGAATTCACAAGTCTGGCCCATTGATAAACAGTAAGCAGTAAGAGTAAGTAGATTAATATCTCGGTTATACAACATGCAGCAACTGGGCATACTATCGTTTGAGACAATCATTCTATTATTCAAGGAGTGTTTTAAATATGCAGGAGATTGGTATAATTCTTAGCTTGTTTTTGCTGATGTTCTTTGCGTATAGAGGCTTTTCGGTCATTTTATTCGCTCCGGTTTTTGCGTTGCTCGCCGCTTCGCTTTCAGGGCTGCCGCTAATGCCTGCATACACGGAGCTTTTCATGGCCAAAGGGGTAACGTACATTAAAACCTACTTTCCGGTATTCTTGCTGGGCGCTGTTTTCGGCAAGGTCATGGAAGATACCGGCTTGGCCAAAGGCATCTCACGCTGGATTATTAACAGTCTAGGCAGGGAGCGTTCTATTCTGTCAATTGTTTTGGCGGGTGGGGTACTTACTTATGGCGGCGTCAGTTTATTTGTTGTTGTTTTTGCGATCTATCCGTTCGCGTCCGCTTTATTTAAAGAGGCTGATATACCCAAACGGTTGCTGCCGGGCGCTATTGCATTGGGGGCCTTCACCTTTACCATGGATTCCTTCCCCGGAACGCCGCAAATTCAAAATATCATCCCTACCAGCTACTTTGGCACAACCGTATATGCTGCGCCGGTCAGCGGCTTACTGGGAGGACTAACTATTCTTGTCTTAGGTGTCACTTGGCTCGAATACCGGAGAAAGGCTGCAATAACGGTTGGTGAAGGATATGGTAATCATACGCTGAATGAACCGGAAAAAAGCTCAAGTGATGATTTACCTGCCTGGTATATTGGTGTCTTACCGTTACTGACTGTTTTGGTAATCAACTTCTTTTTAAACAATATGTTTACCTGGAATCCCAATCTGCTCCAGCCTTTCCAGGCCATGAACCTCCCCTTGGTTGCCGCCTCGGTTAAAAATGTCACTAGCAACTGGTCGCTTATTATAGCGCTTGTCTGTGGCATTGTGGTTGCGGTAGCGCTTGGGATAGGGCGGCTGCCAACAAATGGTTTGGCGAAAACCTTGAATGCCGGAGCGATAGGGTCGCTGCTGGCGATTATGAATACTGCCTCCGAGGTTGGCTACGGTAATGTTATTTCCTCTTTACCCGGGTTTAAAGCGATTTCGGCTGCTTTGATCAATATAAAGATTGGTGGATCACCCCTGGTGTCAGAAGCGGTTACCGTTAATATTTTAGCCGGTATAACCGGATCAGCTTCAGGCGGCATGTCGATTGCTCTTGACTTGTTTGCCAAAGACTGGCTGACATGGGCCAATTCGATCGGTATGTCGCCGCAAATACTGCATAGGGTAGCTTCAATGGCTTCCGGCGGGATGGATACGTTGCCGCATAACGGAGCAGTTATAACACTGCTGGCAGTCTGTGGATTGACACACCGCGATTCCTATCCGGACATATTTGCAATGACGGTAATCAAGACACTAACAGTCTTTCTTGTAATATTGTTTCATTCCATTACCGGCGTTCTATAAGTGAGGCTGCAGATAAAAAAGCGGCTTGCGAGTCTGTCATAAGTAAATTAAGTCTCTGTAGACAATGTGTCTACAGAGACTTTTTGCATTCTGGGGTATTCGCGCTTTGCGGAATTTATTTTAAATAGGTTTATTAATGAAAAAGCAATAGTTGTTCATTTTTGATATATGATGCGTGTTACAGTTATAAAGGATTATGGATATAGGTGCTTTCTTATTCTTATTGCTGCAGTAAGACAGCACTAAATAATGTTTTGACGAGACCGGGAAGAATATTAAAACACAGGAGGAAATAATAAGATGAATAAACGTGTAGTGATAACAGGCATGGGAGCAGTTACTTCTTTGGGGTTGGGCGCTGATAAACTCTGGCAGTCAATTAGGAATGGAAGATCGGGCATTAGCCGGATTGAAAGGATTGATGTCTCTGATTTTCCCACGCAGGTTGCGGCAGAAATTAAAGAGTTTGATCCCAGCCAGTTTATTGAGAAAAAAGAAGCGAAGAGAATGGATCGCTTTTCCCAGTACGCTGCTGTGGCAACACAAATGGCGCTTGAAGACTCAGGTATAGGCATTGCTTCGATTGATGCGCTGCGGACAGGTATCATAATCGGCTCAGGTATAGGCGGCTTGGAGACGCTGGAGCATCAGCATCAGGTGTTATTAGAAAAAGGTGCGGATCGAGTAAGTCCTTTCATGATACCAATGATGCTGCCCAATATGGCAGCCGGAATGATTGCTATTAAGTATGGGATTAAGGGATTTGTTGAATGTGTTGTCACCGCCTGCGCCTCATCTAGCAACGCAGTTGGTGATGCTTATAAAATAATCCAAAGGGGAGCGGCTGACGTTATGCTTGCCGGCGGAACCGAAGCGCCAATCTCTCGCCTGGCTATGGCGGGTTTCTGCGCCAGCAAGACGATGACCACAAATTTAGATGCTGCAGCTGCCTGCAAACCCTTTGACGCTGAGCGGGATGGGTTTGTCATGGGAGAGGGTGCAGGGGTGCTGATTCTTGAAGAACTTAACCATGCTTTAGGCAGAGGGGCGGATATTATTGCGGAGGTCGTAGGGTATGGCTGCACAAATGATGCCTATCATATAACAGCACCGTCTCCAGGTGGAGAAGGCGCCGTCCAGTGCATGCAGCTAGCCTTGGCTGATGCCGGGCTAAACGCTGGTGATATTCAATATATAAACGCTCATGGCACTTCGACCGGGTTAAACGATAAAACCGAGACTGCGGCTATTAAAGCGGTATTTGGCAGTCATGCATATCAATTGGCAGTTAGCTCCACCAAGTCGATGACTGGGCATTTACTGGGGGCCGCCGGGGCTGTCGAGGCTATCATCACCGCTTATTCCTTGCGGGAAGGGTTTTTGCCTCCTACAATTAATTACAAGCATTCTGATCCGGAATGCGATCTGAACTATGTTCCTAATCAGGGGAAAAGTGCGCAAATCACGCATTCTCTCACCAATTCTTTCGGCTTTGGGGGGTGTAATGCGGCACTGGTGCTTAAGGCATATCAATAGTGACCGGCCTATTCAACCGTTTCAGCAGGGATGCTGCTAATACTTGTTTAAGTAATCTAAGATTGCTTGCGGGCCAGGGGGTGCAGCCAATGGATGTAAAAGAAACGATCGCATCGTGTATCCGTTATGTTGAGGATAATCTTTATAAGAAATTTGTA
>Ga0366772_1057_pt1 | contig 18331 bp, 15 predicted proteins | sample BONcelN113001C11_FD_207089 | JGI IMG/M metagenome (GOLD analysis project Ga0366772, IMG submission 207089) | Enriched cells from coal bed in the Powder River Basin, Montana, United States - BONCAT cells N11 rep2 HSBNCT.N11.300.1.C11 ...
GCAGTTCCTCCCGCAATACTTTTACTTCCTCGGTAAGCGTTTGTACCTGCATGGCACGCTTAATTAGCAACTTAACTTCATCTATGTTGAAAGGCTTAATAATATAGTCATATGCACCCAGTTTGACTGCCTCTACCGCCGTTTCCACCGCAGCAAAAGCTGTCATCAAAACAACCAGTACCTCCTTATTTTCTTCTCTAATAGCTTTAAAAGCAGCTAAACCATCCATCTGGGGCATGCGGATATCCATGATCACCAATGCGGGTTTGATAGCCTGGGCTTTTTCGACAGCTTGCCGTCCATCCTCTGCTGTCTCAACTGTATAGCCTTCTTTTTTCAATACCGCCGTCAGCAGTTTACGGACGCTCTCTTCATCATCTACCACTAAAATTGTCCAATTAGACCGCATTATTTTCATCCTCTCCTGTCTGCCGAAGGGGAATAGTCACCGTAATGGCAGTTCCCTGTCCGACTATACTATCTACCTTGATTTGCCCCCGGTGAGCGGTCACTATGCGGTGCACCACCGGTAACCCTAAACCGGTTCCGGTTTCTTTGGTGGTATAAAAGGGGTCAAATATTTTTACTGCATCTTGCTCTTCAATACCAACGCCGGTATCGGCAAAAGAGATGCACACTGAGGATGCCGCCTTATTCCAAACTGTCTTAATAGTAATGCAGCCTTGCTGCTGCATAGCCTGCATGGCATTGATCACGAGATTCAGGAAAACTTGCTTGAATTGCTCCGCATCCATTTCCACCGGCGGCAGGTCACCGGCTAGCTGCAGGTCAAATTCTACCAGGTTGCGGATAGTTTTATTTTTAACCAGCACAAGTGTCTGCTCCAGTAGATTGTTTACATCCACCGTAGTAGTGGAGGCCCGGTTGGGCCGGGCAAAATACAATAACTCCTCGATAATACGATTGACCCGGTCAACTTCACGAATGATAATCGGAGTATATTCGCGGCGCTCTTCTTCGCTGTCCGAATCAGCCAGATATTGGACAAATCCTTTAATGCTGGTAAGGGGATTACGCACTTCATGAGCTACTCCCGCCATTAATTCGCCAAGCGCCGCCAGTCGGTCGGCCCGCTTAACCTGCTGCTCCAGGCGATGGTTGGCAGTAAGGTCGCGAAAGACAACAACCGCACCGATGATTTCCTCATTAGCATTTCGCAAACGGGTTGTACTGGTACTAATATGAATAGTTCCTGTCCGTACGGGATAATCGGTTTCCTGACCAAGATGGCTCTTGCCTGTCCGGAGTGTATCGAGCAGCAAACTATTAAACCGTGTTCCATGGCAGAATACTTTCTCATAGGCCACACCGACGATTTCCTGCACTTCATACCCGGTCAGCCGTTCAGCAGCCTGATTAAGAGATGTAATAACCCCTTGGTTATCGACTGTAATAATTCCATCTGTCATGCTATCCATAATATGTTCCGTCAGCGTTCGCGCTTCCAGCAGTGATTTAGCCATATTGTTGATGGCAGCCGCAATTTCACCAATTTCGCCGGTCGGTCCGGTGATCGGATTTTTGAGATCCTTCTCCATGCGTCTCAGTCCATGTTTGATGGAATTAACATCACTGACAATGGTATCGGCAAACCATAAAATAAGGATAATGCTGAGTGCCATACCGACTCCCACTGACCAGAAAATGTTGCGCTCCATATCAGCAATCTGCATCTGGATATCGTCGGTAAGTTCATTAGCCCACACATAGCCGATAACCTGTTCATTGCGGACAATCGGTACCATGGCATTCATAATGCTGCCCCGCACCAAAGGCCCTACCTCTACGCGGCTCTCACCGTTACGCATCACCTTCACGCCAGGATGGTTTTCATCGATAAATACCCCTACTTTGCCGGAGTAGAGACTACTGGGACCATAGGTTACAATACCCTGCAATTCAGGTGTATACACATAATAGCCAGCCCCCACACCGGGGTAAGCGGCAGCTACTTTGTCGGTAAAGTCTGCTAAGGCCTGATTAAGCACCTGCAGCTTAGTATCCCGGTCTGCCTGCATTACTCCCCGGCCGGCAAGTATTTCATCAAAACCGCTGCCAATATGCTGTTCCAGCAGCCAGGCAGCGCCAAATAGCTTGCGTTGTTTTTCTGCCAGCAAGGATGCTTCCGCATCGGTCTTCATAATATATCCGGTTACCACCATGGGAATAGTAACCACTAGCAACGTAAGAATAATCATCTTACCACGCAAATTGGTCGGCCAAAATGCTTTCATAACTTTCCTCCGTCATCTGAACATGGTATATAGCGTAGCTTTATTGTAAGCTTATGCAACTCTTATGCCAATGGTATAGACTTCCAGCAAGCAGGGACAAGGGGACAGGTCCCTCGTCCCTGCTTGGTTTCGACGATCCAAAACGCAGCACGCCCTCATTATCTACCTTTAGCCTCAGCAAAGATAGCTCTTCTCACAATAGAGCATCATGCAAGGACTCGTTAACCGTAAAAAGAACCACCAGAACCGCCTTACCCGCTGTTCAAGCCTTGATTTATAATGCTTAACCGACTCAATGGAAACTCCCGGTATGTACTTTTGTCATCGAAACAAAAGTACCAAAAATTCTAGGCCTGTCTTACAAAAAGACTTGGAAATACCGTCATCTTACGTTAAGAAATCCGTATGTTTGAGCGTAGCGAGTTTCACGGATTTTAGTAAGATGACGGTATTTCCATCCTGCGGACCGTCTTTTTTCCAGAAATGGCCGGAAGAACGGAAGAGCAAGGACAAGGAAGACTAAGTTTTCTGTCACGGGGACGGTTCCAGTGACACACCTACAACAAAAAGGGGACTGTCCCCTTTTCAAGAACGGAGAACGAGGGTTCCTTGTTTTCGTCGCCTCCGACCTTTACGGAAATCGCCGTCCCGCAGGGTGGAAGCAGGCCTTCCTTGCGATCAGAAAGAGCGGCTGTCTGAGCGCAGCGAGTTTCCGCCCTTTCCGCAAGGGAGGCCTGCTTCCAAGGCGATTTCTGTACTGGTCTTGACTTTTTGGTACTTTTGTGTCAAGACAAAAGTACACCTTCGCCCATCCTTTCCCTATCTTCCAAGGTCATAAGTGCCGATACAAAAAAGGATGACGGATACTTCCGTCACCCTGCTTACTGCCTATTTACATTACCATGTAATGGACGCTTGCTGTGTCTTCTAACCTTCTGCCTCTTTGCTGGCAGCTAACTCTTTCTTAGCCTCCCGTGTTTGATGCCACGCTGCTTTCGCCATTTGCAGCACCCGGTTTTCCAGCTTAGCGAGCGGATTGCCTACCACTTTGCCCAGATAAGATAAGGCCATATCCAATTTACCGGTACGGCGCAGCAATTCGCCAATTAAGTATTCCAAGGCGATTTGACTCATATTACCAATCGGCAGTCGTTCTTTGAGCAGTGCCTGTTCATAATAAGTACGAGACTTATCTAAAGCCAGTTGCTCTTGTTCCGGTTGCTCACCCTCCCGGTACAGCCACGCCAGCCTAAGATACAACGCTCCTAAACGGCTGTTCATGGCACTGCTTAATTCGGCATAGAAAATGGCTAACTTATAGGTAGCAATAGCTTGCTCGCGAGTGCGGGTGCCGCTAAAATCAACATTAACCTGCCGTCCCGTGAGAAAGGTCCGTATTTTCTCAACCGCTGCCGCTGTTTGTTCACTAAAATAGGTGTCCATAGCTGCATAACCGCAATGGGGACAAACCCATATAGCATAAAAGTTAGGATTTATTTCTTTATAGTAAGTGCAGTAATCACTGTCTTGCTTAACCAGCGTTAAGCGGGTACGCGCCTTAGTAGCAGTAAAGGTTTTCTTACAAATCAGACAATCCTTGTCAGTGGTAAAAATAGGCTCTACAGCCATAAACATCCCTCCCTGGTAATATAACCATACCATAAAAGAGAATTATTTTATAGATGTCTGAATATTTTTTTGGCCTTTATACGCTTGCTGCTTTAAAAGCATCACTAACAATCGTTTGCGCTTCCTGCTGAATCTGCTGAAGATGGGTTGATCCCTTAAAGCTTTCTGCATAAATTTTGTAAACCTCTTCCGTCCCCGAGGGCCGGGCAGCAAACCAGCCGTTTTCTGTACATACTTTCAACCCGCCAATATCCTCCTGGTTATAGGGTGCTTTGGTAAGCTTTGCTGTAATAACTTCCCCGGCAAGAGTATCCGCCCTTACTTGAGCTGGTGAAAGTCTGGCTAATACGGACTTTTGTTCTGTATTAGCGCTGGCATCTATCCTGGCATAAACCGGTGTGCCAAATCGGGCGGTCAAATCTTGATAATGCTGCCCAGGATCCCGACCGGTTTTTGCAGTAATCTCTGCAGCCAGCAGGCAAAGCAGCATGCCATCTTTGTCAGTAGTCCATACAGTGCCATCTTTCTTTAGAAAAGCTGCTCCGGCACTTTCCTCGCCGCCAAAGCCAAAAGATCCGTCAACCAAGCCATTTACAAACCACTTAAATCCCACCGGGACTTCAGCCAGTCTTCTGTCCAGGCTAACCGCAACTCGGTCAATCATAGATGAACTAACGATGGTCTTGCCGATTGCCGCATCTTTACGCCAACCGGTCCGTTGCTGAAACAAATAGGAAATTGCCACTGCCAGATAATGATTAGGATTGAGCAAGCCACTACTGGGCGTGACAATACCATGCCGATCAAAATCGGGATCATTGCCAAAAGCCAGATCATATTTATCCTTCAAATCAATCAGCCCGGCCATAGCATAGGGCGAAGAACAATCCATGCGAATTTTTCCATCGCTGTCGACATTCATAAAGCTAAAAGTCGGGTCAGGATAGCCATTGATTACATCAATGTTAAGACCGTAAACTTGTGCTATAGGCTGCCAAAAGCCAAGCCCCGCTCCACCGAGAGCATCTGCCCCGATTTTAAGCCCTGAGGCTCTGATGACATCCATATCAATACTATTTTTAAGATCCTGCACATAAGGCATGATAAAATCATATTCACAAACGGTATCTGCTTTTAATGCCTGTTCATAAGGAATGCGCTTTACTTGGGTATTGTCCTTCTTCAAAAACTGATTAGCCTGCTCAGCAATCCATTTCGTAATACCGGTATCGGCTGGACCACCGTTCGGTGGATTATACTTAATGCCGCCATTATCTGGTGGATTATGGGAAGGAGTAATGACAATACCGTCAGCTAAGCCATCCTTCCGGCCTCTGTTATAGCTTAAAATTGCGTGAGAAATGACGGGAGTAGGCGTATAATTCATATCCTTGGCAATCCTTGTCTCCACCTTGTTAGCTGCAAGTACCTCTACGGCCGAAATAAAAGCAGGTTCAGACAGGGCGTGCGTATCGAAGCCAATAAAGAGGGGGCCTGTTATGCCTTGCAGGCTGCGGTAACAGCAAACAGCCTGAGTAATGGCATAAATATGAGCTTCATTGAAGCTGTAATGAAATGAACTCCCCCTGTGGCCGGAGGTACCAAAGGCAACTTGTTGGGACGGTTCGCTGCCATCAGGCCGGTTCGTATAGTAAGCACTGATCAAACGCGGTATATTAACCAGACTGGACTGGGGAGCTTTTTTTCCTGCTAGCGGGTGGACTGACATAATTTCACACACCTCTCCATCAAAATCGTCTGCTTATTATGTATCTTGGAAATTCCCATTATTTTCTATGTTATCATGACAATTATTAAGAAGCAATAGAAGGGCAGGCCTAGCCTGCCCCTAACTGCATAATCTGAAAAGTAGCCACATTGGCTTCTACTGTATCGTCATTAGCTTTTGCCAAACGCATAACTCCAACAACCTCGTCAACCAATATGCCGATTTGGATACCGTTGGAATTCATAATAATTGTTCGCTTATTTTCATTATTATTTATACTTGAGCGCATAGGCAAGACTGGGATTATCTTTTCCTGATAATCTGGCAGCGCTGACTCGTCTTCAAAATCTGACCGTTCAAGCGTCCGGCTTCTCCCGATAACTCCACCTACATCTTCCACAGAAACACCGTACTTCTCGGCTCCCCACCTAAATATCAGCAATCGTGTCTCATCCATTGTAAATGTTCTCCTTGATCCTGGTTTCATTGACTCAGTTACACTATTCCCTAGAAATATAAAGCTCTTTCTTTATCTTAGAGTAAAAAGCAGTCACTTACACCTAACATAAGCTATACAAGACTAAGAAAATTGCCGATTTGAGAGTTGATACAATACTAGCTTATTTTAAACTTTCTGGTGATTTGATTTAACTCAACAGCCATAGTAGATAAAGCAGCAGCACTGGAATTAAGTTCATGGAGACTGGCAATCTCTTCTTGGGCAGCTGCCGCCACCGTCTGGGTACTGGCGCCAATCTCTTGGGCAGCAGAACTAATACTTTGTACATTCTTAACAATAGAAAACATACCATGAGCTGTTTCTTTAACCGCTTCACTGATTTCCGCTATTCCAGAGCGTACCTGTTCCAGATTACTAATAATTGCTTCAAAGCCTTGTTGGGTTTCCCTGACTGCAAGCTTACCGGTTGTTACTTCCAGGTTCGCTTTATCTACAACACTTACTGACACTTGAATATTGGCATTCATCTGGTTGATAATTCCTTCAATATGATTAGTGGCAGTAGCACTTTGTTCCGCAAGTTTACGCACTTCTTCGGCAACAACGGCAAAGCCTCTTCCGGCCTCTCCAGCCCGGGCTGCTTCAATAGCCGCATTCAAGGCCAATAAATTTGTTTGTCCGGCAATGTTGCGAATAATGGTGATTATCTCCTGAATATCAGTAGAATCCTTAACCAAATAACCCGAAATTGCACTAATTTCCTGCATAGAGTTTTCTATGGTAGTATTTTGCGATACAAGCTTTGCAATAAGCTCCATTCCTTTGCCGGCATTTGCTGCATTCTGCTGCGTCATGGTATTGACCGTCATTGCTTTTTCGTTCATTTGCTCGGTACTCACTTTTGTCTGCTCAATTACTGCCGATATGGCGGTGATATTATTCGTGTTTTCTACAGAGCCGGCAGCAATATGACCGGTATTTTGGGCAATAGTTTCAGTAACCTGCAATTGTTCCTCTACCGATGATGCTAATTCTTCACTTGAAGCGGCCAAAGCATCGGCGTTTGAGTTCAACTGACCGACAATTTCCCGTAATGCTTTTCTCACATCAATAAGGGCTTGGGTCATATCGCCAATTTCATCATTCCGTTGTATAGGGCTATCGATACGAGAAAGATCAAGACTACGGACATCCATCAACTCATCCCGCAAACTATTAATTCTTTTCGTTAGATTGCGGCTAAACCACCCCAAACAACCAATAATGGCAATAATTCCAAAACCGCTGCAACTGATAACACTTTGCAGCAGCAAGTTTTCTTTGTCATTTAGCTGACCTACCCGCTCTTGCAGCGCCGTTTGTTGTGCTTGCATTATGTTATCAAACAAATTATTCACATTCGTTGTTTTTTGCCTTACTGTTGCAACGAAAGAGTTAAGATTGGGATCATTATTCCTTTTAAGAACAATAATCTTGTTAATATCATCAAGATAAGAATCAAGTGTTACCTGCAGGGTTTCTCCAAGTTCTTTGCTTTTCTCTGCAGTGACAGTCGTGGTAAAATTGTGTATTGTTTCATTACTTTCTTTCATTCGCTTGATAGCTGCAGCGGCACTCGCTTCATCACTATAGCTAATATAAGCCCGGAGGTCACTCAGGCCTTCATGAAATCCGTCTTGTGCTTTTTGCAGTAGCAAAGTCCGTGCAACTGGTCCGGAAAGCATATTCTGGTAAGCATTACTTGCAGCCCGGAACTCGTAAATCGTTACACCCAACAGACTTACCAGCAGCACTACAGCCAAACCAACAATAACTCCAAGTTGAATTCCGATGGGTATACGTTTCATTCAACATCCCCCTTGCATACAATCGTCTTTTTATTATCAATACTGTACGTATTTAGGTAAATACGTTTACAGCTTGACCGACTTCCTTTATAGTACGCTAATAAGGGATCTTCAACATCTAGAATAAGTTATAGTAAAGTAAATTTTATACGTAAATAAATGATTGCAGACAAGTTGTTTCAAAATTCCCAAAGAAATTACAAATATCGAGCCTAAGGGCAGAGGAAACGCCCCTTCATTTGTAAAACATTAACACTCGAAGTATGTATTGAAGGTGAATCATTTGGTTGGGAAAATGCACAATGCTCGAATTCTGATTGTAGATGATGATGAAAGCTATTGGGACTCACTGAAAGATACCATGCCTGACTGCTTAACTATTGTAACTGACCGGGATCCGATACAAGCATTAAAAACTTTTGAATATCAAGGTCCATTCGTTGTCATTATAACGACTTTCAGGTTGGTCATAAATGGCTTAGACCTGCTCACCAAAGTCCAGCTAATGGATAAGCACACCCAGCGAATTTTATTGGTCGGACAGGCTGACTTGTCAGTGGCTATTGATGCTCTCAACCGGGGCAGAATTAATGCGTTTTTGATCAAACCAATTTTGCCGATGACACTGCGCTCGGTAGTCCACGAAGCAATCTGGGATTATCAGGAACGTCGCAGCAATTCCATCCGTTCAAACCATGTCCGTCTTACAGGCACTAATCGGGTTGTTGCTAATCGAGTCGCAAAATTGTATGCCCCTTTGACAGCAAAAGAAAAAGAAGTTCTCTACTTATTGGCTAAAGGCTGTTCAAATGCGGAAATATCAGAGGAATTACATATAACAGTGGGTACCGTAAAAACGCATTTAAACAATCTTTTCTGCAAAATGGCTGTTGCCAGCCGTGCCAAGGTAGTTGCCAAAGGAATCGAACTGGGTTTGCTTACAATAGCTGCACTTACTGATCCACCAGGCACAACTACTAATTCTCATTTATCCCGTCGCTTAAATGAATAAACAGAAAATATTACACCCCTAAGAGGGCCTGTCACTTTTTTAGCGAATAGTAGTATAAAGTACCTATACTGGAGGATTGATGATGAAAAAAGACCTTCTGGTACCCTTTGATGGTTCTAAAAATGCTACTGAAGCACTACATTTGGCAATTACATGGGCAAAAATGTTGCAAGAAAAAATTATCCTGGTAAACGTTCAACACAGCTTTCGTACCATCCATACCAAAATGTTTTTTAGCGACCATGATATCCATGAATACCAGGAGCAACTCTTCCAAGAGGCAGTAGCTCCGGCAAAAAAGATACTAGAAGATTCAGGCGTAGAATTTGAAGCTAAATTAAGAATTGGTGACGCTAAGGAACAAATCTGCCTGGAAGCTACACTGGATCAGCCTTACAAACCAGGTGAATGTCTGACGGCAGGAGTACGAATGATTATCATGGGTTCCCGGGGTATGAATCCCGTTCTTGGCGGATTGCTTGGCAGTGTCAGCTACAGTGTCGTCAATGCCGCTCCATGCATGGTAACTATCGTTCCTTATTCTTGCGAAGAAACAATTTGAGTACTAGTTAAATAAATACAAAAGAAGCATCTCTTTGCCTTTTGCAAAGATGTGCTTCTTTTGTACTATTTACTCTTCCGACTGAGAGGATTTACTTTTCTGACGGTAAAATTTCCATCCTCCGTAGAGCACTCCTGCTAATACAAGCCACAATAACATGCGAGTGGTATTATTTGCAGCGAACAATATATCGCGCCCCAAATATACCTCGGCAATAATGGACGGGATTTTACCTAAGCCCGTAGCTATAATGTAGTCTCGAAAAGATATTTTGCCTACTGCTGCTGCTACATTAATTAAGCCGGAAGGTGAAAAGGGAAGCAGGCGGGCAATAAACACAGCCCAGAAGCCGCGTTCAGCCGTAAATTCAACCGCCTTTTGCAGGCCAGGACGACTTTCCACTACCCGTGAAGCACTTTTTTTCAGCAACGGTCTTGCCAGACCAAAGGCTACGATGGCACCAAGCACCTCTGCCACCCAGGACAATGCCACTCCAGGCCAAAACCCGAAGATAAGTCCATTGGCTCCCGAGAAAACCACCGTCGGCAGTCCCGATACATTAATGATTGTTCCTAATAAGACACTCACTGCCATGGACCAGCCGCCATAACTCTTGATATGTCGTGATAACTCGCCCATATCGCTGCTTACGGCAAGCTCGACGAGCTTGGCAAAGAAACCAGGTTCAAGAAAATAAATACCGATAAATATAGCTGCCGCGACAATCAGGGCGATTATACTCTGCATAAGGCTCCCTTCAAAAGTAGATAAGGATGTGAGAATAATGGATGAAAAACTGGCCCAATCCACTGAGCGTCTGCTAAAGCTGCTGAACAGTGCTGACCAACAAGATCTGGATATTCTCATCCAGTACAATTACGGTGAACACCAAAGTGTATCTAGCGAAGAGCTTGTGAAGACAATTCTGGCTAACGGCAGTCATGACATTGGACGCCGCCTATGGGGCCAAGTAGATTATCTCGAAATAGTACGTGATGTTGCTGATCGCTTTGGCATCAAGTGGCACAAAAGTGATGATGAACAAACCTTGGAAAATCGGCTGCTAGTAGAAATATTTCAGCAGTCCTGGCAGAAAATGCCTCAAAACGATAAATTGGCTTTTCATGAAGTATTCGGTCATTCCGCGGCAGACAGCGAACGCTTGAGCCGGGCACTGATTGATGGAACTTTCTACGACTTTTTGCCGGCAACGGGCTACCTAATTGTCTGGAATGTGACTCGTCTGGTGGCCGTAGCCGCAGCAAGAGAAGCGGGCATATTCACTGCCGAAAGCCTGCTGAGCGGCTTTGTTGCCGAACTGCTGGGACCAGTCGGTATTGTAGCCGGAGTGGTTATCCTGCTGACAAGCCTGGCCGGTCCCGCCTACCGCAAAACCATCCCTACGGTAATTCAAATTGCCTATATTCGTCAGAAAATCCAGCTACAAGCAAAAGGGGATATATCCTCTCTCTAGTTCGCCAAACAGATAGCATTCTCCTCGGTAGAACTTTTCCAGGTAAGAAAACAGCTAAAGTACGGTCCTTTGAGTAGCTGTACAACTTCTTCCTTTTCCCACATTTGCTCAAATAAAATTTGATAAGCTCCCAAGACCTGAGAAGAGTGTGTACGTTCTGTACTTTTGTCTTGACACAAAAGTACCAAAAAGTCAAGACCAGTACGGAAATGGCCTTGGAAGCATGCCTCCCTTGCTAAAATTCCGAAAACTCGCTGCGCTCAGACAGTCGGAATTTCTTTACGCAAGGAAGGCATGCTTCCACCCTGCGGGACGGCAATTTCCGTAAGGGTCGAAGGATACGAAAAGAAGGAGCGGAAGGAAGTGGGGACTGTCTTCATGCCATGCGTCGTTCCTCGTTCTTTTCGGCCATTCTGAAGAAAAGACGATCCGCAGGATGGAACTATCGTCAGCTTACGTTAAGAAATCCATTTGTTTGAGCGAAGCGAGTTTAATGGATTTTAGTAAGATGGCGGTAGTTCCAAGTCTTTTTGGAAGACAGGCCTAGCATTTTTTGTACTTTTGTTGCGATGGACTTACCCCTGTCAAGTAGACATGATAAAAAGTACAACCTACACAGCCATTTTTTCTCTGTATTGAATGGGAGTAAGGTTGTTTAGCCTTTTCTGAAATCGTTCATTGTTGTAAAAAGCAATGTACTTGTCGATAGCTTGATATAACGCTTCAATGGACTTATACTGAGTTATGTACAACATCTCTGTTTTGAGATGCGAGAAAAAGGATTCTATGCAAGCATTGTCAAGGCAGTTTCCTTTGCGAGAGTGGCTGCCAGACAGGCCAAGTTCTTCCAATCGCTTGTTGTACGAGGTAGACGTGTACTGAAATCCCTGATCCGAATGGATTATGGTTTCAGTCTCGTCTACCTTTTTAGTTAATTGATTAATCGTATCTAACACTAATTTTACATCATTACGTTCAGACAGCTGATAAGCAACAATTTCATTATGAAATAGATCTTGGATTGCAGACAGATAAATATGTTGCTGGTTAAAGCGTATATAAGTAATATCGGTCGCAAGTTTCTGATTGGGAGCTGTTGCTTTGAAATTACGCTCTAGACGATTTGGCTGTACTAAGGAAGGTTCCTTTCCAAACCGGCGGCGTTTCTTGCGTATCACTGCTTGGATGCCAAGCTCTTTCATCAGTCGGTATACACGTTTATGGTTGACCGTATATCCCTTATGCCTTAGCGCAATTACCATGCGAAAGTACCCATAGTAGGGACGTGATTTATGAATGGCTACAATATGTTTTTTAAGAACCTGATTTTCTTGCTGCCTAGATGAGGTCTGGTTGCATTTCTTACGCCATTTATAGTACCCTTGACGGTTTACCTCCGCTATTCGCACTAGCCAAGATAGAGGGTACGCCTTTCGCAAGTCATGAATCACTTGGTACTTTACTTCCTGGGGGACACCTCCTCGAATCGATTTTGATAAAGCTTTTTTAAGTAATCTCGCTCCGCCTTTACATAGGCTAATTCCTCTTCCAAATTGCTAAAGGATATCTTTTTACGACCTGGCGTACCTCTTATTATCTTGCGTTGATCACTTACCGCAAGATTTGCTTGTGACCGCTTAACCCAGTCCGCTACCTGCGTCCGGCTTTTAAGGCCGAGAACATCTACGATCGTCTGATAGGATAAATGATCTTCCACATACATTTTTACTGCTGCTGCTTTGAATTCATCTGAATAGCTGGAAAATCTTGTTCCCTTTTTAGCCATGAAAACTCCCCCCAGTAGACAAGTATTATTCCATTTATACAATGTTCTTTTTGCCTTGTCTACCTAATGGGGATAATACCACGATGACAAAAGTACAAACCGGGCTTTTTCTAGATTCGCCTGGCTTCCCAAGCTCTTTTCAACTTATACTTTCTTATCTGTATGAAAACCGCTAAAGCGGTCTTTAGAAAAAGGGACCTACTCGCATCTATGCTTGTAGGTCCCCTTTATTATTAGCTCTTTTTTAATAAATCAACGGCAATTTCACCTAGCAAGGTTGTCGCCGGAACAAGCACACTTTCATCAAAATCAAACCGCGAATCATGATGTCCTGCGGCAAGATCAGTGCCTACCATCAGATAAGCTGCCTTGCCACCCCGTTGCTGGACGCGCTCCATTAAATAAGTACAGTCTTCACTGCCGCCAATATTACCGGACGGCAAAATTTGTTCAAATAAGCCGCTTTTTCTGGTAATCTGAGTAAGGCGTTCCACTAAATCGGGATCATTACCACAACCGGCGGCGCCCCCCATTTCAGTTAACTCCACTGTAACACCGTACATATCGGCAGCAGCCTTTAGAATGCGTACTGCCTCAACAAAAACATATTCATTAATTTCACTGGTAGTACCGCGAGTCTCTAGCTTAAGCACCGCATTAGCCGGCACTACATTGCGCCCGGTTCCGGCCTGCAAGACTCCCACATTCACCCGGGATGCTCCCTGACTATGACGGGAAATAGCGTGAAGGTTAAGGGCAGCTGTTGCCGCCGCCAACAAAGCATTGCGCCCTGTCTCCGGCGCTGCACCGGCATGAGCAGGAATACCCGTAAATACAGCATCTACTTTGGTTGTTGCTAAAAAACCCTCTGTCTGACAAGTCACCGTGCCCTTTTTCTTCAACCCAATACCCAGATGCATACCCAAAAGATAATCCACATCATCTACTACACCACGAGTCATCATGGCTTTGGCACCACGAACACCTTCTTCAGCGGGCTGAAAAATAAGCTTAACCCTACCTGCTAAACTATCCTTTAACGCTATCAGCAGCTCGGCAAGCACCAGACCGATTGACGTATGTCCGTCATGAGCGCAGGCATGCATTGCTCCCTTATTGACTGAAGCAAACCCGTCCCGCCAGGGACGATGTTCTAAGGTTTCCACTTCAACGGCATCATTAGCATCCATATCAAAACGAAAAGCCACCGTCGGGCCAGGTTGTGCAAAATTGAATATGCCCACAACCCCAGTCTTGCCTCCGTTCATTTTCTCCAGCCATTTAGGTTTGGCTCCTTGTGCAGCAGCACGCTCCTGGTGTGCTTGCAATTCGCTGTCTGAAGGTACCCCCATCATATAGGCTGAATTAATCACTTGGTCACCAGCCAACACTTCATAACCTAACTCGGTTAACCTTTCAGCCACCAGTGAAGCTGTCCTGAATTCGGTCCAGGCAGCCTCGGCATGCCGATGAATATCCCGTCTATACTGAATAAGTTTTCCTTCATGGCGTTGTACCAATTGTAAAATCGTTTTATCCATTGTACACCTCGCTGTTCTTATAATAAAACAAGCATAGCTACAATCATTGCTACTACCATTCCCGGTGCATTGCGTTTTGCTACTTCCATGGGATTAACGCCGGCAATACCTGCGCAAATAATGGTAGCGCCTGTAATAGGAGACATGGTTCTGCCAAGGGCGCCCCCTAAAGAAGCCATACTGCCCATATTCACAATCTCCAAGCCAAACTCTTTGGCATGAGGAGTAACCGCTTCGTTAAAAGCAAAGGCAGCCGCATCGCCTGAACCGGAGATAATTGCCAGCAGGAAAGGGCCGAAAGCGGCCGCCAGTTTAACAATACCTGTTGATTGAATCATAGCGGCGATAAAGGCATCAACGAGGCCCATAGCTTTCATACCACTGACAAAAACACCTGCCGATATGATGATCCCCATGATTTGCGCATAGGCCGATCCCATTCCATCAAAAAAAGACTTAGTAAGGGCAACAGGATTTTTACGGGTTACAGCCAAAGCAATAATGGCACCGATAACCATGGCCTGAGGCACCCCCATTTTAAGGGCAGGAACCTTTCCGGTAGCTCCTAATATAAGCATTACAATCGGGATAACCGGCACAATAGCATATAGCAAATTTGCCTTCTCAGTCTGCAGACCGGCACCGGTGGCAACTTCGGCAGTAGCAGCTACTTCACTGTTGTAACCTTTATGCTCTTTTAAGACATAGGCCATAATGGTAACTGAAATGGCGGCAATGACTACCGAAATAATATCGGCTTGATAATGAACAGCAATTACGCTCATTACATCCATCTTAGCCAGTTTGGCAACCACTACATTATGAGCTAACCCTGGACTGAGCATACTGCCATAAGTACCTGACTTTACTGCTGCCGCAGCTGTCGCCGGGTGAATACCTGCTGAAATTAAGAGCGGAATGAATATGGCGCCAACAGCAGCAGCAACGCCTGCTGCACTAGGCAAAGCAATGTTAATGGCAAAAGTCGCCAGCGTCGCGCCTGGTATCAGCATAGGGCGGACTTTAGTCAGCCATTTGGCTACCATATTGATCAGATGTTTGTCGCATTCGGTAATTTTCATAACTAGGGCGAAACCCATAACGGAACAAATGGATTCAATTAAGCCGCCTTCTGTCATGCTTTTGGCAAAAGCATTAAAAGCGTCCATCGGCTTACCTGCCAGAGCTGCCATCAGCACGCCTGAAGCCAGTAGAACCAGCCGGGAATCATAGCGTTTGATCAAAAAATAAATAGTAGCAATAATAATACCCACGCCTACTATTAAAAACATAAATAATACCTCCTAAAAGCTTTGCTCGATACTATCATTTGCCGGTACCCTTCACGATCCTCCTTTGGCTATTTTGGCAAATTAATACCCACAATGTAACTTAACCTCCTGGCAATAAAAAAACAGACACCTAGGTCAATTTCCTAAGCGCCATTGCCTGAACATTTATGTACATTGGGAATATACGTCTGTGATATTATTCACTATACAATAGATATTTCGAGCTGTCAATTGTATATAATCAGCATCCCGCACAAGAATTGTTCAGTTAAATAATATTCAATTTTCAAATATTATACGTTAAAAATTCGAACAAAACCGGTGACGTACTATGCTATACTGAAATAATTAACGAAAGATACGGCGAGGAACTATGGTATGAGTAAAATATCCTTAACCCTTCAGACGAAAATAATTATTCTGGTGTGGACTGTTGTCGCAGCGGCATTACTGATTACCAATATATTAATAACGCAAAATATCACGTCGGCAGTAGAGAAAAGCATGAAAGACAATGCTTTGAATATTGCCCGTTTAGCAGCCCGTTCACCGACTATTGTCAATGGTCTTAACAATAGGAAGCAACAAGATATGATTCAAGAGCTGGCCAATGACATGCGCCTGGCAACCGGTGTAGAATTTATTGTTGTCTTTGATATGAATGGCATTCGCCGTTCCCACCCTAACCCACAAAACGTGGGCCAGCATATTGCCGGTGGTGACGAAAGTCAGGCTCTGGCCGGTAAAGAATATGTTTCTGTTGCACAAGGTACGCTGGGACACTCGCTGCGGGCTTTTAGTCCAATTTTTAATCAAGAGGGGCAACAGGTTGGCGCCGTAGTGGTAGGAATATTACTAAATGATGTAAAGGATGCCGTTGAAAAGAGCAAAGCTACCGTGTATTTTGCAACGGCAATCGGGTTGTTAATCGGGGTAATTGGCGCCATGCTATTAGCGAAAAACATCAAAAGAACCCTGTTTGGTCTGGAACCGGCAGCCATTGCCCGCCTGCTGGAAGAACGGAGTGCCATGCTGCAGTCGGTGCGGGAAGGCATAATTGCAATTGACAACCGGGGAAATGTCACGCTTGTCAATCAGGAGGCACTGCGTCTGCTCGCTATTGCCGGTGTGCATGGCGAATTAATCGGTAAATCTGCCGAAGAAACTATTCCCAATACCCGTCTTACCGATATTTTAAAGTCTGGCACAAGCGAACTGGATCAGGAGCAAAATATTAACGGGCTGCGTATTTTAACAAACCGTCTGCCAGTTATTGTTAACGGTCAAACAGTAGGGGTAATTGCCACCTTCCGGGACAAAAGCGAAGTCCATCAACTAGCCGAAGAACTCACTGGCGTAAACTCCTATATCGAAGCACTGCGCTCTCAGGCACATGAATTTATGAATAAACTGCATGTTATTTTAGGTATGGTAAGGCTGGAGTATTATGACGAACTGGAAGTATTTATTAGACATTTGGCACAGCAGCACCAAGCAGAGGTAAACTATATCGGTGCCCTTATCAAAGACCACGTTATTGCCGGTTTTATGCTAAGCAAGTTAAGCCGGGCGAGAGAGTTGGGCATTACCATGACAATAAGTGAAGACAGTTTTTTGCCGCGAACGGGTTCTCCTGCTATTGTACACGAATTAGTGACCATCATTGGCAATCTGGTGGATAATGCTTTTGATGCCGTAGCCCAACAGGAACGCCGGGAAGTAAAAGTAAAATTTCACTACCAGACACAAGAAACACAGCTCACAATAATTGTAGACGATACCGGGCCAGGCATACCACCGGAAGTGAAAGAAAAACTATTTACCAAAGGATTTTCTACCAAGGATAGTACCAGGGGTTTTGGGTTAGCACTTGTACAGCATAGTATTAACGAGCTTGGCGGCTGCATCACGGTAGAAACGGCTGTGCTTAGTCAGGGAGCTTGCTTTATTGTTCAAATTCCTTATGTAAGTGAGGGTGAAGCACCATGATAAAGGTATTGATTGTAGAGGATGATCCCATGGTAGCTCAATTAAACCGGCGCTACCTGGAGAGAATTGACGGTTTTGAACTGACAGCAGCTGTGAAAACAGGTGATCAAGCCCTGCAGGTTCTCGAAAAGACACCGGTAGACCTGGTTCTCTTAGATATTTTTATGCCAGGAATGAACGGAATCGAATTATTGTCTGAGATTCGCAGGTCTAATTACAGTCTTGATGTTATTCTGGTTACAGCAGCAAATGACCGGCAGACTATCCAAAAAACACTGAGGTACGGTGCCTTTGATTATTTGATAAAGCCCTTTGAATTCGAACGTTTAAATGAGGCCTTACAGGCTTATAAAAAGCATTACCACCTATTGAACGGCCATTTGTGTCTCGAGCAAAGTATGCTTGACCAGCAAGTTTTATTTAAAACAAAGGATTCGCTGCCTGAACTGGAGCCAATCAAGGGAATTGATCGGAATACCTTACAATTGGTATGGGAAAAGGTAATTCAAACAGAAGGCTACTTTAGCACCGAAGATATTGCTAAGGCCGTTGGTATTTCCCGGGTATCCATGCGTAAATACTTGGATTTTTTAAAGCGTTTGAATTTATTAAAGCAGGATCTGGACTACGGATCAATTGGCCGCCCCACCTGTAAATACCGCTGCCTGGATAAGCAGGCCAAATTACTTTATCGCTAATGAATAATATAAAATACCCTTTAACTTTCCGAGAAGTTTTTCGGAAAGTTATTTATT
>Ga0366772_1058_pt1 | contig 18323 bp, 18 predicted proteins | sample BONcelN113001C11_FD_207089 | JGI IMG/M metagenome (GOLD analysis project Ga0366772, IMG submission 207089) | Enriched cells from coal bed in the Powder River Basin, Montana, United States - BONCAT cells N11 rep2 HSBNCT.N11.300.1.C11 ...
AGGGCATTTTATTCATACCGCCCGGCGCAATCTGGATATTACTTATATTATCCATAACAATCAAATATATGGTCTCACTAAAGGGCAGGCCTCACCTACCAGTGATTTGGGTGCAATTACTAAATTTACCCCTCCGCCACAAGGCAATGTAGAACAGCCTATCAATATTGTACAAATGGCTTTGCAGGCGGGAGCTACCTGGGTTGGACGGTCAACTGCCGCCGATCCTCAGCTTGCCGATTACATGGTGCAGGCGGTGAAACACAAAGGCTTTGCAGTACTTGATATTCTCCAGCCCTGTGTTTCCTTTAACCATGTTAATACCTATAAATGGTATCAGGACCGGGTTTATCGGCTGGAAACGGTACCTGATTATGATGCTGGCGATTATGCTAAAGCAGCAGCTGTTGCCAGTCAATGGGGTGAAAAGATACCTATAGGGGTAATTTATCGTACTGAACGTAGAATCTTTGAAGACTCTTTGCCACAATTGGCTAATAGGCCGTTAGTTGAGCAGCCCCTTGATAATATTTCTATTTCATTATTAATGGATGAATTGGCATAGATTTGGTTTTATGGGGCTGTGGAAACACAGCCTCTTGGGAGATTATTCCCTGCATGGAATATCTAAAGTAAATATAGTCATACTTTAAATACAGGCAGGTGGGCAGAATATGAATTATGACGGTAAAGTTGTATTAGTAACAGGTGGAGCTAATGGTATTGGCAAGGTGATAAGCCAGGCATATTTAAAGTCAGGTGCAACTGTTATTATTGCCGATATTGATGAAGAAAAGGGCAAAGCTTTGCAAGCTGAATATACATCAAAGAGCGATAGAGCTTTTTTTTATAAGATCGACTTGCAAAATGTTGTGGCAATTAGAGAATTATTTCAAACTATTATTTCTATGCAGCAGAGCATTGATATTCTGATTAACAATGCCGGTAAGGGGAACTTTAGATCCTTGTATGAACTGACAATCGAAGAATGGGATGAAGTGATAAATTTGAATCTGCGAGCTGCTTTTATTGCTGCTCAGGAATTTGCTAGATATAACAGAGGCACTTCTTACGGCAGAATTATTAATATTTCTTCTACCCGTTACCTAATGTCCGAAGCAAATACAGAAGCTTATGCTGCTTCTAAGGGCGGGATTGTTTCCTTAACGCACGCGCTTGCGTTGTCACTTGGTAATGAGAATATTACAGTTAATGCAATCAGCCCCGGATGGATTGAAAATAATCATTATGAAAAGTTAACGGAAGAGGACCATAAACAGCATCCTTCCAAACGGGTTGGCAAGCCTGAGGATATTGCCAGAATGTGTTTGTTTTTAACCGATGAAGAAAATGATTTCATCAATGGTGAGAATATCGTCGTTGATGGCGGCATGACGAAAAAAATGATTTATATTTAAAAAATGTCTTAGTTGCAATGAGCCTGGTAAAAGCATATCGTTCAATATTCTGGTATAATGGAGATAGCTTATTTGGGATATTTGGAGGTAGGAAAGATGAAATGTTTAGAGGCAATTTTAGACAGGCGAAGCTGTCGTAGTTTCAAAAACCAACCAGTTGAAAAGGAAAAAATCAATAGTATGCTGGAAGCGGCTTTTTATGCGCCATCTCCTGCTAATAAACAGCCATGGGAATTTATTGTGGTAAATAATCAGCAGTATAATGCACGCTTAAAAGAAACTTCAGAGGTCACAAAAGAAAAACTTGCCGCAAGAAGCGGCTGGAAATGGATTCCGACCTTTAGTATTGAGTTTCTGTTGCAAGCTCCCACACTGATAGTAGTGGTTGGAGATCCCACCCGTAATGGAGCAGAACAATTTTTGGACGAACCAAGCCCTGGCTACTTAGAGGCCTGTAGTGCGGCAATCCAGAACATGCTGCTGGTTGCTCAAACCCAAGGGCTAGGTACACTGTGGTTTTCCTTATATGAAAAGAATGATGCCAGAAAGATTTTTGACATAAGTGTGGATAAAGATCCTGTCGGTATTATCTGCGTCGGTTATCCCGAACGTGTTAGTAGTGCTGCTCCTTCCCGCAAGGGAATAGAAGATAAAGTTAGATATATTGACTGATAGTAGGCTAAAGAAAAAAGCACTCCTACGAGTGCTTTTTTCTTATTGACACTGCTATAGAAATCAATTCATTTTGCATTGCTGTTACAGTGTCAGCAAGTGTATTTCTGGATAACGGCTTATACCGGACTCATGTTGCAGCCATTGAATCAGTACCCATATTTCAACCTGAATTTACGGTACTAAGAATATTTCAAACCTCGTTTGTAAATTATTTAGCTAGTCGAGACGTACAGGTGCACTAGAAAACGATAAATGGGGGAGACAAGTGAGAACTATTATTCGGGTACTATTTCAATTCCTGTTTAAAACAAAGGTTATTGGTGAAACCCGATTTCAGTTTAGCGGTCCGAGCATTATTATGCCTAACCATGTTTCTTTTCTTGATGCAATCTTTCTATATGCCTATTTGCCCCGGGAGGTCTGCTTTGTTGTTAATACAACGATTGCTGCAAAGTTCTCCTTTATCCTTAGGTGGGTTAACCATGTTGCCGTTGATCCGCTTAATCCCTATTCCCTAAAGAAAATCGCAGGGGTTATCAAGGCGGGGCAGCCAGTGGTACTGTTTCCCGAAGGGCGTATTACTACTACCGGTAGTCTCATGAAGATTTATAGTGGTGTAGGATTCATTGGTATAAAAACGGGAGCGTTTATCCAACCGGTAATTTTCCGGGGACTGGAGCGGTCGATGTTATCACGGCAAGAGAAGATCACAAAGCAATGGCTGCCGCAGGTGACGATATATGTTGCAGCAAGAGAACAACTTGTTGCTGCTCCGGGAAAAAGCTTTCGTCTCCAGAAAAAGGAGATCAGTGACCGTATACTGGCTTTGCTGCAGTCAGCAATGTTTCAGGCTAGACAACACGAAGGCAAATATACAAATCTCTTTGATAAGTTACTGGCTGCCGGGCGAATCTATGGAATGGGTAAAAAGGTAGCTGAGGACATCGGCGGAAATGTCAATTATCGCCAGATAATCATCAACAGTTTTGCCTTAGGAGCAAAGTTAAAGTTGATTTTACCAGATGATAGCCCTGTCGGTGTTTTACTGCCTAACTCAATTGGACACTTAGTTACTCTATTTTCTCTCTTTTTCATTGGCAAAACTCCGGCCATTCTTAACTTCAGTGCTGGAACAGAAAACAATGAGGACTGTGCTAACACTGCCGGAATAAAAGTCATTTTAACTTCACGGGCCTTTATTGCTAAGGGACATTTGGAAGAATTAGAAGCGCGGTTATCATCACAGTTCGAACTGATTTATTTAGAAGACACTAAGCAGCAAATCCGGTTGTGTAATAAGCTAAATGCTTTATTTAATTATGTGGTGCAGCGGAAAGCTGTGAGTGATGGAAGATTGATCCTGTTTACCAGCGGCAGTGAGAGCAAACCGAAAGGAGTAGTACTTAACCATAGTAATATTCTTGCGAATATTAATCAGATCGCTAGTGTGATTGACTACACTCCCCGTGATAAAATGCTGAATGCTCTTCCTATGTTCCATTCATTCGGATTAACTGCCGGTACGCTGCTGCCGGTGCTTAATGGTGTCGGTGTGTTTCTATATCCAACACCGTTGCACTACAAAGTTATTCCTGAGATTGCTTATGACCGGAATATAACGTTACTTTTAGGAACGCCTACTTTTTTACACGGATACGCGAAATACGCTCATCATTATGATTTTTACAGTATGCGCTATGTGCTGGCTGGGGGAGAAAAGCTAAATGATGAAGTACGCAAATTGTGGCAGGAGAAGTTTGGCTTGCGAATATTGGAAGGGTATGGCACTACTGAGACAGCTCCGGTACTAAGTCTTAATACGCCGATGTTTTTCAAGGTTGGTACGGTAGGTAGATTTCTCCCTGCTGTTGAATGGCGCATTGAGGAAGTGCCTGGCATTAGTGAAGGGGGCAGTCTTTTTGTAAAAGGACCTAATGTGATGGCAGGGTATTTATTAGCGGAAAAGGGTTTTGTGCCAGTCCCTGAGTGGTATGATTGCGGCGATGTAATTAGTCTGGATGAGGCTGGTTTCATCAGCATTCGCTCCCGCCTGAAGCGGTTTGCCAAGATATCAGGTGAAATGGTTAGTTTGGATGCTGTGGAAAAAGCAGCAGAAAGCTGTTTTGGCACAAACCGCAATGCCGCCATTAATATTCCTGATCTCAAAAAGGGAGAAAAGGTAATTCTTTATACCGTGTATCCCAAAGCGACGAAGCAGCAGCTGCGGGACTTTATGAGCCAAACCCGGCAAAGTATGCTGGCAATGCCTGCCGAGATTATCATAGTAGATAAGTTGCCATTATTGGGAAGCGGGAAAACCGACTATGTTACACTCAAGGGGTACAAGACCAGTGAGGTGGAAGAAGATGCTTAGCATGGCGCCTTTGAAAGCTTTGTTTACAGCTCAGTTTTTATCAGCCTTTGTTGATAACATGATCTTGTTTATTGTTTTGGCGGTTATTAAACGGGATGGGTATCCCGACTATTACCTGCCCTTCGTCCAGACTACTTTTTTGGCCTCTTATATTCTATTATCTCCATGGGTAGGGCGCTTTGCAGACAGGAAACCCAAGTCTAATGTACTGATTACCGGAAATATAGTAAAGGCAGGAGGGGCGTTGCTCCTGCTTTTCCACTGCAATCCTGCCCTAAGCTATGCAGTGGTGGGGCTGGGGGCAGTGATATACAGCCCTGCTAAATATGGAATACTGCCTTTTCTTACCCGTAATGAAAAAGAACTACTCAAAGCAAATTCAGGCTTAGAAAGCTATACTATTCTGGCTATCTTAACCGGGTCTATCGCGGGTGGTGTCTTATCTGACTTATCAGTTTCGCTTGCTTTAACTGCATGTTTGGCATTATACGCGACTTCCATTCTGGTTAATACCTTTATTCCCAAGAATCCCGGCAACCGGAATATTGACTATCAAAATGCAATCAGTGAATTTGGGACTGATATCATCACATTGTTTCGCAATCATCAAAGTCACTATTCACTGATAGGCAGCGGGTCTTTCTGGTTAGCGTCGGCTGTATTGCGCATGATTATTTTCGCCTGGGTTCCTCTCACGCTGGGAATTACCAGCGGCACCTCGATCAGCCTGATTATTGCTGTAACGGGAGTAGGTATCGCTATTGGAGCAGCTTTAACTCCCTACCTGATCATGATTAAAAACTATCATCGTACTATTTGGTTTGGCTATGCCATGGCCTTGTGTATATTTGCTTTTCTTAGCATCCAGAGTATTTTCTTGGTTGTTGTATTTCTACTGCTCATTGGGGCATTAGGCGGTATTTATATCGTACCGATGAATGCTGTCCTGCAGCAAGTCGGGCAGCATACTGTCGGGGAAGGAAAGACCATCGCAGTTCAGAACTTTATTGAAAACTCCTTTATGTGTCTGGGCGTCGGCTTATATACTCTAGCTGCCCAAAAAGGAGTTACTGTTTTTATGTCCATTGGGATTACGGGGGTAGTTTTGCTGCTATTGGTTACTTATCTGCTTATATATGTTAAAGACAAAAAATGGTGATGGCTCTAGAGAAATAAAATACTCCCCGCTCATCTGAACGGGGAGTTAGCATGCAGCTATTTACGGACCAACATGATGAACCTTAAACTTGACTAAAAATGTAGTTCCTTCGGAAGAAGTTTTCACCTCGATTTTAGCATCATGTCTTTCAGCGATTCGATAACAAATAGAGAGGCCTAGCCCGGTTCCGGCTTCTTTAGTCGTAACAAAAGGAGTACCTAATTTATTTATTATTTTTTCTGATATACCAATTCCGGTATCTTGAACAGCTAGTATTATTTTATCGTTTTCCGAATAGGTTCTAATTGTTAATATTCCGCTAGTTGCCATTGCTTCGAGGCCATTTCGTACTAGATTTAGGATAAGTTGCCGTATTTCCTTATCGTCATAACAGATAACTTCAGTATTGCCGCCATCCACGTGAATCTCATGGCCAAGCCGAAATGCGTCAGCCTGCAACATGGGGAATAATGCCTGTATAGTATCGTTTAAATTACCTGGTTTTAATTCAACTGATTTATTCTTTGCTAACGATAAAAATTCAGTGATAATTAAATTAGCTCTATCCAGTTCTTCTATCATGATCGCAAGTTGCTCATGATCGTCGGCATATTTTGATTTACGGGTAAACAGCTGTAAATAACCGCGCACTGTTGTCAGAGGATTGCGTACCTCATGCCCAATACCGGCAGCCATCTCGCCGATAACATTTAATCGGTCCAGGCGGGCTAATTCTTCCGCTAGCAAGCGCTTATCCGTAATATCAGTCAGCATAACCACACAGCCGATAAGGGTATCCTCATCGTCAGCATTAAATCTGCCGGCATTGATGAGTAAGGTTAGCGGGGGGGAATTACATTGTGTATGCTGGACTTCAATTCCATAAGATGAATTAGAATCAATTGCTTGATTTAACTGGAACTTTGTTCCGTCAGATATACGCACCAGTGGAACCACTGTGTCAAAGTAATTGCCGACTAATTCTTCTTCAAGCATGGCAACTGCAGCCGGATTAGCCTGAGTAATACGGCCGTCTCTATCACAGGCGATAATAGGTTCTTTCGCTTGGTTAAAGATCATTTGCAAAAATTGTTCGCTGCGTCTTTGATTTGTCAGGTCGGTGACAACTAAGCAGGAAAATGTGTCACTGCCAAGAGTTATGCTGATTGCCGACATAATAACCGGAGTACTAAATCCATCGCCGGTTCTAAGACTATATTCCGCCTTAAAGCTGCCTCCGTGGGCTGATAAAAAAGAAGAAAAATCTCCTGTATTCTGTGGTTTGATAAGGTTATATATTGACGATCCGATTATCCGGTTCAGGGGGAGTTTAACAATGTCGGCAAAGTTCTTATTGCAGAACAGAATGATTCCGTTAGCGGCAATTGTTGCGCACCCTTCCTGCATTTCCTCCACTAAAACCCGATAAATATGATCTGCGCCCTTTAATACATAAACTTGGTCGTTGAATTCCTCTGAAATTAGGAGTGCATCAACCTCGCCATGTTTAATAGCATTTATAATACTATTAGCTTCTGCAAGTTCGCGGCGAAGCTGTTTAATCTCCTCCAACAGAACAGCCGTCGGTTGACATTCATTAATCATCTTAATCCTCACTTTGGTAACTATGAATCTAGGCTTTCTACGATAGCTTCGGTGTCGGCCAAATCGCCAATAAAGAGCCGCTTTGGATTAGGAAATTTTTTTATTAGTGTAGGTACGGCAAAGATTTGCTCAGCCTTGGCAAGAAGCGGCTGCTGGAATATATCAATAACCTGCAGCTCACAAGTATCTTTTGAGAATTGTTTGCAAATTTTTTGAACATTTACAACCGCTTTCTGGGACCGTGGCGACGACCCAGCGATATATAATTGCAAGACATATACCTGATTTGCCGGTTTAATAGCTGCTCGTTCAAATTCTTGAACAGAGTTGGCTAGTTCGTCCACCTGGTCGCCTCCTAATTAGGTTGTATACTCAGTCCGACTAATACACGTTCGGTATTTGATAAATCTCCGATAATTTTAACTAAAGGGGAAGGTAAGTGCCGTACCAAAGTAGGAATAGCCAAAATTTGATCGGCTCGCCCAAGTTGTGGATTTTTCGTTAAATCGATTATTTCTATATTATACTTGCCTGAAAGGTGTGTTTCGCAAATCGCGCGCAGGTTAGCAAAAGCTTTCACACATTTTGGGGTTTGGCCTGCTACATACAACTTCAGCAGATAAGTCTGATCATCTCTTATTTCTTCTGAATCTTGTTCAATGCTTTCCTTCATTATTTCCCTCCGCCCGTTACTTGCTGCTTCTAGCTATCGGCTTTCCGTAATCTTGCCAGATGGATCCTATTATTATCTTGAGCTTTCAAATAAGCATTTTCCAGGGTGATAATTTTTTCTAGCTCTTCTTTTTCTGCTTCAAAGGTTGCTTTAAGGTCGGCAATTGTTGCTACCATCTGTTGGTGTTTACGCTCAATTTCACGGCGCTTTCGTTCGATTTCTTGCTCATGCAGTAGCCTTTTAGCATTTTCCTTTTCTTCTTGTGCGTACCTGGCAGATCCAGTTAAGACCCCTTCAGGACCGGTATATACATCTAATAGCTCGATACCGTGATCTGTCAAAACAAACTCACGAATTTGATTAGAGTGTGCCATGCCTCGCGATTTAAGAAGATATAGTCCTCTATTTCGCTCACCGTTTATCTCCATGTTTTGTAAAGCAATCCAGGTATCTGTTAACGAAGAAATACCGATGTTTGTTTGATCTGTATGATTGACGCTGGAGAGGTCTAAGAAAAGAGCGGTAATATCTTGGAGCTTTAGAAAATCAAGCATGCGAGTAAGCATTAGCTTTACGTCAGAAAAATTTCCCGCCGCTGTGAGATTAGATATCGGATCCAAAACAACAATCTGTGGTTTGAATTCATTAACTTTTTTATACATGTTGACGAGGTGCATTTCTAGGCCGAAGAGCATAGGACGTGATGCATGAAATTCCAGTAGACCTTGATCAAACCATTGTTCAAGGTCAATTCCAATAGATTTCATGTTGCGGACAATTTGGCTTCTGGATTCTTCAAATGCAAAATAAAGACAGCGTTTCCCTTGCCGGCAAGCTGCATCTATAGCACTAGCTGCAAGGGAAGTCTTTCCTGTTCCGGCAGTACCGGAAATTAAAATGCTGGATCCGACATAAAAGCCTTGCCCGCTGAGCATAGTGTCGAGGCGCTCAACTCCCGAAGAAATCCGTGCAGTTGATGCACCGGCATTTAAGCCAACGGAAGTAATTGGCATTATGCAGATACCCTGTTCATCAATTAAAAACGGGTATTCATTCGTTCCGTGGGCTGAACCGCGATATTTCGCAATTCGCAGCCGTCTGGTTGAGATCTGGTCCACAACCTTATGCTCAAGTAAAATAACGCAATCAGATACATATTCTTCAATACCATGGCGGGTAAGTGTACCGTTGCCTTTTTCTCCGGTAACAATCGCCGTCACACCTCTATCTTTCAGCCAACGGAAAAGCCGGCGCAATTCGGCGCGTAAAATAGTTGTATTAGACAAGCCGGAAAAAAGAGCCTCTATGGTGTCAAGGACTACTCGTTTCGCCCCAATGGCTTGAATTGCATAATCCAGACGGATGAATAGACCATCTAAATCATATTCACCAGCTTCAGCAATCTCACTTTTATCCAAATGCACATAATCCAAATTAATCTTATTTTGGGCAACAAGCTCGTTTAGGTCTATACCTAGAGAAGCGAAATTTTCTGCTAGCTCTGTCTCGTTTTCTTCAAAGGACATGAAAACACCAGGCTGATCGTATAATAGTGCACCGTTTACCAAAAACTGCATTGCCAGCAATGTTTTTCCACAACCTGCCGCTCCGCAAACGAGTGCCGTGCGGCCATGCGGAAGTCCCCCAAAAGTTACTTCGTCTAAGCCTTGGATGCCTGTTGGGCATTTTCTCAATGCTTGCGCTGCACGTGAATTATGAAATGTAGTTGTCATAAACTCCTCCTAAATAAGCAAGATGTGATATGAGTAAAGTATGTATATAATTAAAGCTTTTTTGACAATATCCTCTAGAATAATCCTTATTTGGATATTTTTTCAAAGAGAGGTATTTCGCTAATACTCAGCAAAATTAAAAACCCGGCATAACTGCCGGGTTTTGTTGTAATATTGGTTTGTTAACACTTATGTCTAAAGCTTCTCGATAGAATCAACCTGAAACATGCATTCTCCGGTCTCATTGAGAGTTTGCCGGAGTTTGACAGTATCCAATTCTTTTGTTGGTGATTGAACGTCAATAATTAATTGACCGACGCGCTGGGAAGTAGTTTTTACGGCTTCCATATGTAGTCCGGCTAAATCATCAACATGATGACGAAAGTAGGAAATCACTTCTTCGGCTGGACGCTCAGTGTTACCTAAGACGATACGAAAAACAGCTGAGTTTGTCTGTTTTGAATTATTAAATGGGCTCATATTGCATTCCTCCCCTTTATTAGAAAATTCGCTGGCTATTTTGCTTTTCCTGCAGAACAGATATACGAGATATAGTGTATGTCCTTTATGATATTTTTATTGACAAAGGGATGAAATTATCCAATGCAGAAATGTCATTATGAATAGCAGATGTTATAATAGCAATATCTGAACACTATACTGATGTACGTGAGGTTACAAAAATGGATACTTGGTCCAAGCGAATTCTGATAGTTGTTACTGGTTTCTTTTGGTTTTCCATGTATACTTATGTGCCAACTCTGGCGCCTTATGCAAAACAGCTGGGAGCATCCTATGACATGGTAGGACTGATTATTGGCTCCTATGGATTTACACAACTAATTCTGCGCATCCCTATGGGGGTAGTTTCTGATGCCTGGGGCAGCCGTAAGATGTTTGTCATTGGTGGTATCGTGATCGCCTCATTAAGCGGACTAGGTATGTGGCTGCTGCCGGCAGTGGGAGCTTTGCTTCTTTTTCGGGCCTTGGCGGGAGTAGCGGCTTCCACCTGGGTGGACTATACCGTGCTTTATGCCAGTTATTTTCCCGGAAATGAAGCTCCCAAAGCAATCGGTTTTATCAATGCCGTGACGAATCTCGGCCAAGTGGCGGCAATGCTGGCCGGAGGCTATGTTTCCCAACAGATGGGAATGACCGCACCTTTTGTCTTGAGCGCGGTATTCGGCGGAATGGGTATTATCCTGAGTTTATTCGTAAAAGAAAAGCGAATGCCGCCAAAGCCGGTTAATACGGCAAGTTTGAGTGAAGCCTTGCGCAATGACAACTTGCTTCGACTGTCGGCACTTGCCGTGATATTGCAAATTGTCACCTATGTGACTGTTTTTGGCTTTCTGCCAATGGCGGCGCAGGCATTAGGTGCAAATAATTTCGAACTAGGTCTTCTCACTACTATTACCATGGTGCCCTCAATTTTTTCTTCTGCAATGAGCGGCTCTTTTTTCAGCAAGCGTTTCGGAGAGCGTCCTACTTTAGTAGCAGGTCTATTTATCATGTCGGTGTCATGTATTGTAATACCTTTAACAACTAGCTTATCGTGGTTATATTTTAGTCAGGCTCTGGGTGGCTTTGGCCGTGGCTTGGTTCTGCCGCTGTTGATGGGGTTAAGCATTAAGAATTTTCCAGCTGATAAGCGATCGACAGCTATGGGCGTTTTTCAGGCAATATATGGACTTGGTATGTTTGGCGGACCGGTGCTGGCTGGAATATTGAGCAGCACCTTTGGATTGGCTGCGGGCTTTTGGTTCACAGGCATAATAGGATTAGTTGGCACCGGTTTAGCAAATTGGCGTCGCTACCTGCCACTAGGAGAAACAAATAGCAGCAGAATTGCTTAATGGCAAGTAAGTTTACTTTGCAGGGTTTCAATTTAATAGTAAAATAAGGTACATATAAGGAGTGTGAAACTATGGTAATTGTAATAGCAAAATTGACAGTTAAACAAGGGAAAAAAGCGGAGTTGTTTGCCCTTGCTCAAGGTGTAATTGCTGCTACCCGCACGGAACCAGAATGTATCAGTTATGAATTGCTAGACGATCCATATGACACCGGCAGTTGTTCTTTTGTTGAGAGGTGGACTGACAAAGCGGCACTTGAACGGCATCTTAAAACGCCGCATATCAGCAAATGGAGGCAGCAATCGCTCCCCTTATTGGCAGCAAAGACGATTATTAAGCTTTATCAATCAGAAGAAATAGATCTATAATAAATGTTAAAATAAACTCAAAGGAGCGGAAGATATGCCTATTAAGATTCCTAATAATTTACCGGCGGTAAATATTCTTGAAAAAGAAAATATTTTTACCATGGATGAGGATCGCGCTTATTCTCAAGACATACGTCCGCTTCGCATCTTGTTACTTAATCTAATGCCTACGAAAATAGTGACAGAGACGCAATTGCTGCGCCTGCTGGGCAACTCGCCGTTACAGGTAGAATTTGATTTCATGTATACGACAACTTATGAACCGAAAAATACTCCCCACGAGCACCTGGTCAAATTCTATGAAACCTTTGGGGCAGTGAAAAATCGTAAGTACGACGGTATGATTATTACCGGAGCGCCGGTAGAACAAATTCCTTTTGAAGAAGTCGACTATTGGGATGAATTATGCGAGATTATGGATTGGAGCAGGACTAATGTATATTCGACACTTCATATCTGCTGGGGAGCTCAAGCTGCTTTGTACCATCATTACGGTATCCCCAAGTATGATTTGCCGAAAAAAATGTTTGGCGTCTTTCCCCACACGGTAAATATTAAAGAAAAAATGCTGTTTCGTGGATTTGATGATATTTTTTATGTTCCCCATTCCAGGCATACTGAAGTAAGGCGAAAAGATATTGAAAAGGTATCTGAACTATGCATATTGTCTGAATCAGAGGAGGCAGGTATTTATGCAATAACCGATAAAAAACACCGGGATTTGTTTATCACTGGCCATTCTGAATACGATCCTCTGACGCTCAAAACCGAGTATGACCGTGATGTCCTGCAAGGCTTGCCGATTAACATCCCGGCGAACTACTATCCGAATGATGATCCGGCGCAAGTGCCGGTAGTCCGCTGGCGGAGTGCGGCTAACTTGCTCTTTTCAAACTGGCTTAATTATTACGTTTACCAGGGAACCCCCTTTGATCTTGAAAAGCTTACAGATTCAGATGATTTAAGCGGGCTCTATGGAGCGGGAATATAATAACTTGTTTTAAATCCGTATCACATAATAAATTGGTGGTACGGATTTATTTATTTTCAGAAGGATACTCAAAGTATGTAGTTGTATATTGATCTGGATTTGATTTCCTGATATTATTAATAATAATAAATGTAATTACGAATGATTAAGGAGGAGTGTTTTTAGCAGTGCAAAATGATAATTATGTGAGTTATGTGAGACTGGTATTAGGATTATATATACTTAAGATTCTTCAGCAGGGACCTGTGCATGGAAATAAATTAGCCCAGGAAATTAAACAGCGCACCCAAGGTGCTTATACACCGAATACCAATGCATTGTATCCCTTGCTGCGAACGCTGGAAGACCGGGGATATGTAACCGGAGAGTGGGATAGCTTCGTTACACGCAGCAAACGTATTTATACTATTACAGAGGCTGGTGTTGCTCGCATACCGGCATTGGAAGCAATGATGGAGGAGCGGCTCAAGCAAGTAGAGTGGAAAGTAGCTATTTTACGATCCGACTTGCTTGGCAAATAGCATACTGGACAAACTATAAGACGGAAAAGGCGAGGGAAGATTGTGAATAAAGTTACACCAGCAATCAGCAATCGTCACATGCTGATGATCATCGGTTTTTTAGTAATAATTTTAGTTGTTGGCGGAGCCTGGTGGTGGATGAGGGCGGCTAGGATTGTGTCTACAGACGACGCCCGGGTAAAAGGGACGATTGTTGCAGTTAGCGGCAAAGTCAGCGGCAGAGTAGAAAAAGTGTTAGTTAGTGAAGGTGATAATGTAACGGCCGGCCAGGTAATAGCCACGCTTGAGCGGCAGGAGTTTGAGGCGCAGGTAGATCAGGCAAAAGCCAACCTCGCAATGGCACAAGCTAAATTAGCAGCGACTGTAGCAGGTAATCGGCCTCAAGAAATTGCGCAAGCTAATGCTGCTGTTTTACAGGCCAAAGCCAATATGGAAAATGCTAAAAAGAATAGCGATCGTGATGAGGTACTGTACCAACAGGGTGCCATTTCGGTTCAGCAAAAGGATTCCAGCAAAACAAGTCTCGATATTGCCCAGGCACAATACAGTTCGGCTACAGAGCAGTACAGCCTAAGCCTGGAAGGTTCCCGGCAAGAAGACATAACAGTAGCACAGGCTCTTGTTCAACAGGCAAAGGCAGCACTGAAAAACGCTGAAATTCAATTAGCCGATACGACGATTAAGGCGCCTGTTTCAGGAGTGGTTGCCTTAAAGTCAGTAGAAGATGGTGAAATAGTGTCTTTTGGACAGCAGCTTTTCAGCATAAGTAATCTTTCTGATGTATGGGTTGGGGCGAATATTGAAGAAACTTATATCGGCAGAATAAAAGTAGGGCAACCTGTTACCTTTACTGTTGACGCGTATCCTGACAAGCAATTTACAGGGCGTGTGACGGAGGTCGGACCTGCAGCAGGATCGCAATTTGCACTCTTGCCAACGGAGAATAGTTCGGCCAATTTTACAAAAGTCACGCAGCGACTGCCTATTAAAGTAAAGGCCGAAGATTCGGGTTATGTACTAAAACCAGGCATGTCAGCTGTGATTGCTATCACTACTAAATAAGAGTTAAGTTTTTAAATTGGCCCTAAAAGAGGTTTGTATATGTTTAAAAAATACGCTATATTATTTGCTGTTTGTCTTGGTACAGTGCTGAGTGCCTATGTCAGCAGCTGTGTCAATATTGCTCTTCCTAATATTATGGCGGCATTGAACTTTAATATGGATTCTGTTGTATGGGTATCCTTAGGGTATATGCTGCCCTACGGCTCTACGCTTCCTATGACCGGTAAATTAGGTGATCAATTCGGAGCTAAAACTATGTATGTTGGAGGATTAATCTTATTTACCGTTACCACTTTACTCTGCGGCATTGCTACCAGTTCTACGGAGATGATCATTTTTCGCATTCTGCAGGGAATAGGAGCGGGTATGCTGTTACCTAATGCAATGACCATCGTAGCCGAGACCTTTGAGGCTCATGAACGGGGGCAGGCTCTGGGTGTATGGAGTGCGATGGCTGCTGCCGGCAGCGCGCTGGGACCGACAGTAGGCGGCTATTTAATAGAAAGATTTGACTGGCGCTCCATTTTCTTTTCAGTTGGTCCTATTTGTGTTATCGGTATTATTCTTGCATTGACAGTAATACCAACATCCCGGCGCAACCCGGAGGCTACCGTCGACTACCTGGGGTCAGTTTTGCTAATTACAGCCATCAGCTCGTTGCTTGTTGCTCTAAATCAGGGCCAAAAAGAAGGGTGGAATTCGCTTTATATAGTATCGCTATTTTATATGGCTTTTGCCGCCTTTGTTTTATTTCTGGCCGTTGAATTCAAGGTGAAAAACCCTATGGTTGATATGCGGTTATTTACTAATATGAATTTTGCCGTAGCCAACATTGTTGGTTTTATAACATTTGTGGCTTTTTATGGTGGGAATTTCTTATTGCCTTTTTTTATGAAATCCATTCTCCACTATAATTCAATTACTGCAGGAATCATGCTGCTCCCGCTCACAGCGGCTATGGTGATTTTCTCTCCAATCGGGGGGCGTCTGGCAGACCGTTTCGGATCGCAGTTGCCGGCATTTACCGGAATCAGCCTGATAGCTTGTGCACTTTATCTATTGGATACCATTAGTGCTGATTATTCAGCACGCGATTTTTTTATCCGGCTTTCCATATTCGGCATAGGACTAGGTCTTACAATGTCGCCACTGACAAATTGCGCCGTATCTTCACTGCCCAAAGATAAAATCGGTGTCGGCTCGGGAATCTTTAACTTGTCTAAAATTATTGGCGGCAGTATTGGTGTGGTTTTCGCCGAGACGTTATTAACCCGTAGGGAAATCTATCATACGGCAGTGCTAAAAGAGTACTTAAACCCGGCAATACATTCATCACAGGACATCTTCCGTCTGCTGCAGGCATTGTGGTCAAATCAGGGGATGGACAGTTCTATGTTATTGATAGCCGAGCATGGCTGGTTAACAGGACACGGACTCTTGCCCCAGCAGTATGTGATGTTCAAAGCTCTTTTGAGTTCAATGATTTCCCGGCAGTCCTCCATTTTGTCTTTTCAGGACGTGTTTTTTACAGTTGCGATATTGTGCTTTGGCTGTAGTCTATTAGCATTATTCATTCGGCGAAAAACTGGCAGTGCAGATCCTGTATCATCGGAAACAATATAAATGTATTGGAGGTAAGGTTATGCCTAATTTTCAAGCTATTTTAGTTCCGGTAGATGGTTCGCTAAACTCACAGAGGGCTTTATCCTATGCAGGTTATTTGGCTGCACTCTGTTCTGCCTCTGTGGGTGTTCTCCATGTAGTTAACTTATCTTCGGCAGTGGCTGCTATTGGTTATGTTGGCACTGGCGGATATATCCCTGACCGGGTTTTGGAGGATATCCAAGAAGCAGGACGCTCTATTATCGACGAAGCGCTAAAACAGTTACCACCAGGAGTAACGGCAAAAGGGTTTCTGGAGATTGGCTCACCCAAGGATACCGTTATCGCATTTTGTACTGAGAATGGGTATGATTTAATTGTTATGGGCAGTAGAGGATTAGGGGCAATTGAACAACTGGTACTAGGCAGCGTAAGTAGTTATGTACTATATCATTCCTCTTGTCCTGTTATGGTTATTAAATAATGCATTATTGACAGCACCATTGCCTGAATGCTATCATTTAACAGTAATGTGTATATACACATAAGATTACAGGAGATAGTAATATTGCAGCTTTTCTTGACAAGGTACATGCGGTCTACTATAGTGAATTTATGAATACAAATAAGCACGATCAGCCATCAAACATATGTAATTGCGCCAATATCAGGCGGGCTTCACGGGCTATAACCCAGTTTTATAATGATTTATTAGCGCCAAGCGGATTAAAAGTTACCCAGTATTCGTTACTCAGTCATATAAGGCGCCTTGGCCCACTTACAATGAACGAACTCTCACAGGCGATTCACTTAGAGCGCACGACTCTGGTCAGAAACCTTAAACCATTAGAAAAGTTGGGCTTTATTGCTATTGCTGCTGAGAAGAACGCGCAAGCTCGTCAAATCACTATTACAGAAAAAGGTCTAAAATCATTAGAAGCTGCCTTTCCCCATTGGAACAAAGCACAACAAGTCCTGCAAGAACTGATACCGGAAAATGAACTTCAAATCTTTATGGGAACACTTCAAAAAATTGAATCCCTTGTTCCCTGATTTTTTACCTCGAGATGTGTATATACACGATGTGAAGAGGAGGAATAGTAACTAAAGTCAGGCAGTGTCAACTGGTCTAAGTATAGCTTCAATCAGTTTCGTACTTGCTGTAGGACAGGTACCCTCTGGTATGGCTATCCTGATTCATCAGGTCGGCGGATTCTTGGGCGCCTGGCTTGAGGAATTGCAATGACTCCGGTGCAAAGAAAGGAGAAGAAGCATGAAAATTTGTTTTCTGTCCTGCGGCATATATCAACCCGAGTTAGACCTAGTGTTGGCTCAGATTACAAAGGAAGAGTTATTTGATTGTGAAATAACGGTAATTTATTTACCGGCAAGGCTTCATGTGGATTTTAATTCTTTAAAAGAAGGTATCCTGAAGGCTCTTGATAACATTGTGGCAGATCGAATTATTCTTCTTTATGGTTCTAAATGTCACCCTGAATTTCAGGAGTTTTTGCAAGGCCGGCAGCTGATTAGATTCGAACAGTCTAATTGTATTGAATTAATGCTGGGAGAGCGGATGGGGGAAATCGATCGCATTGCTAAGACCATCTATGTGACTCCGGGATGGGCAATTTATTGGGAAGAGTTCTTTAATCGGAAAAGCAATTCAAATGAGAATGCGATAAAACAGAGCTTTAGCTTCTTCAATCAATTGCTATTTGTTGATACAGGTGCATGTGAAGTCTCAAAGGAGAAGATACGCGAAATTTCCAAGTACACTGGGCTTGCTAACAAAACCGAAAAAATCGGATTAGAGGTTTTTAAAAATAATATTATAGCGGCTATTAGGCAAGCTGTATAAAAAACGAAGGACTATGAACAAGGACTATTTTACAGTAATGATAAGGAGTGAATATAAATGAAATCTTTATTTGATCATACCCAGTTTGCAGGATTAAAAATGAAAAACAGGTTTATCCGCTCAGCAACTTATGATGGCTTTGCCGATGAACGGGGACACATGACAGAAGCGTTATTTCAGATCTATGATAATTTAGCAGAAGGGGGAGTAGGTACAATTATTACCGGCCTGACCTCTGTAACTGACCTTGAGCAGCTTAGTCCAGGGCAGATGGGTATCTATGATGATACCTTTATTGATGACTATAAAAAGTTGACTGAAGTAATTCATGACAATGACGTCAATATCATCCTGCAGCTTGCATGTCTTGGCTCCCAAACTTCACCTAATGATAACGGTAAGGTTATCTGGGGACCAAGTGCGGT
>Ga0366772_1059_pt1 | contig 18100 bp, 17 predicted proteins | sample BONcelN113001C11_FD_207089 | JGI IMG/M metagenome (GOLD analysis project Ga0366772, IMG submission 207089) | Enriched cells from coal bed in the Powder River Basin, Montana, United States - BONCAT cells N11 rep2 HSBNCT.N11.300.1.C11 ...
TTCACGAGGCTGGGGAATTATGGAGGCTCATACGCGCTTCAAGCAGGAGAATATATACCAATAGTACGAACACCACAATTAGGCAATACGAACAGTAGGAGTGGGTAGAGTTGAAATACCATGAATGGATAGCAAGCAGAGGCTGCCGGCTGTCAGCCATTGTGCATCAAGAGGGAGAGGCTAATCCTGATAAACCGGTCATTATTTGCTGCCATGGCTTTACTGGCGATAAGGTAGGGGCCAACCAACTGATGCTTAACCTGGGGAAAGGAATAGCGGCAGAGGGGTTCACTGTTATCCGTTTTGATTTTGCCGGCTCTGGCGAAAGCGAGGGTGAATTTGCTGCGGCAACGAGTGTTACGGGCTGGCGGGAGGATCTCCGGAATGTTGTCTCCTGGCTAAGAGACAGGCCGGAATTTGAACGTTCGCCGCTATATCTTCTGGGGCATAGTTTGGGCGGGCTGATTGTGCTAACCAGCGACTTAGCTGAAATAGCCGGCAGAATTGTGCTTGCGCCGGTTATCCATCCGATCGAGAATTTCCGCAATATCATACTGGGGCCTGATTTATGGCAGTTAGCTGTTAAGGGAGAAACCATTGTCAATTTCTATGGCAAGGGGTTTAGTCTTGAGCCCGGCTTTGTGGCGGATCTCCTTGCAGAAAATTACGCACCGCTTACCGCGGCAAGTGCCTATAACACCCCGTTGTTTATTGTGCATGGCGATAAGGATGCCGCAGTTCCGCTGCCTGGTTCTCAGGAACTTTATCATCAGTATACAGGAGCCAAGGAGATAGCCGTGATTGATGCGGATCATGTCTTTACCGGACAACATAGTACGGTTAAAGCATTAATAACAAACTGGCTGCATAATCGCTCCGGTCAGTCAATATAATGTTTAATGAGTATAACTGATATGAATAATTGTATTGACGTACAGGATGATGCGTGATATCATCAAAAAATAAAGCAAGATCATATTCAAATTTCGTACTAGCTGATTAGCAGACTAAAGGCTAGGGCAATTTCGATTGCCCTAGCCTTTTCATTTGTACTAGAGGAGTGCGCATATGGCTGTAACTAAAGAAGAAGTTAAAACGGTAATACGCAATCTGGGCGGCGTCCTTGTCGGTTTTGCCCCAGCCAGCCGCTGGGATGAATACGGTGAAGTGGAGCCTGACTACCGTCCCCGCTCGATCTGGCAAGAGACTAAGTCGGTGATCGTCGTAGGCATCCCTGTATTGCTGCCGATCCTGGAGACGACACCGTCCATTAATTACGTTGAACAGTATGATACAAGCAATATTCTGCTTGACCAACTCGCCTACCGGACTTCGGTATATCTTACGGAAAACGGCCATGGGGCTATCTTTTTTCCGAGAGATGCCTATGGTGATATTCAAATTTTGGTGAAAAAGCCGGTTGCCGGCTTCAGTCATGTGTTCGCGGCCAAATACGCCGGATTAGGAACCATCGGGTACAGTCATGTGCTCTTAACTTCCAAATATGGCCCTCGTGTGCGTTATGTTTCGATTTTTACCAGTTTAGAACTGGAACCCGATCCGGTGATTGAGAAGGATCTGTGTATTAAGTGTGGAATCTGCCAGCGGCTCTGCCCTTCACAAGCTTTTACCACACGCAATGAACAGATTATCGCCATTATGGACAAAAAAGCTTGCGCCAATCATCACGCGCGGCTGCGCAAAGAGCATCGCTACCCATGCGGGATATGTATTAAGGTATGTCCGGTCGGCGATGACCGTAAGGTATTTAACAGCCAAAACAGCAAACTGTATCTGGAAGAGAAAGAAGCGATAGCGAAAAATCCGGATGATCCGCGGTATAAGCATTGGGTACATTTACGCAAGCATGGATCTAATGGTGACCGGCTGTTTTAAGTTTTACACATTGGTTAATCAGACGACTGAAGGCCAAGACACCTCAACAGGATGGGGTGTTTTGGCCTGTTTTTTGCTTTAGGCTGTAAGTATGAATGGGGAGGGTGCCTGGCGTGAGTATTAACCGTTTTATTATGATTGCGATCCTTTATTTTAGTGTGGCTATCAGTATCCTTTATAGCGGCTTGAATAGGGCGCCTTTTAGAGAAAGTGCCAACAATGCATTACCGGCCCCCGTACAACAGCAACAACAGTGTGTGCCGGCAGCCGACCATAATTCTGCTCATAGTTCCGGGCACGCAAAATAGCCTTGTCATAGAGAGAGGAGGTGCATCCGGTGTTGCGCTATAAAGTTGTTGCAACCATTGCGTTGCTGGTCAGTTCGTTTCTGTTGGTATTGCCGCGAATAATCCCGATCTGCACAGGCCTGACGCCTGCCGGTGAACCGATGCGCTGCCACTATGCTTTTCAAAGTGAATTTTTTATAGCATTATTAGCAGTGATTATTTCTCTAGGCCTGTTTGTGATAAAGACATATGAGGCCCGCGCCTTAAGCGGCCTTCTCCTCGGCATGCTTGGCGCCATTGTTATCATCTTGCCTCAGCCATGGGCAATTGGTATATGTGAACCTGGCGGTATTTGCCACAAAACTGCCTATTACGGCAGTATTGCCGGAAGCGTTTTGATCCTTGCGGCGGCTGCGGCCATCGTTATCAGTCATAAAATACAGGGGAGCTCAGAACGATAATGACGGCGCTGATATGGCGAAGTTTAGCGCATCGAAAGTTTCAATGTTTTGCGGTTGCGATCACCATTGCCCTTGGTGTTGGTATTATTTTCAGCATTGTGATGGTCTACAGAGGCGTAGCGCAAGGTGTGGAACTTTCCGAGCAGCGGATGGGCGCGGATATTGTCGTAGTGCCCGGTGACGTCAGTATAGCGGTTGAACCAGGCATTATGCTTTTTGGCGGCGCGACGGAAAACACGTATATGCCCAGGGGAACGTATCCTGCAATACAGGCCATCAAAGGCGTGAAGAGCGCCACACCGCAGTTTTTCACCCAAAAGCTTACGGCAGATTGCCACGATATCGGTTCCGCCATCCGCATGGCAGGTTTTGATGCGGCCAGTGACTGGATTATCAAGCCGTGGCTAAAGCAGGCTAATATTTCACGATTAGCCGATCAGGCTGTTGTTATAGGCGCTAAAGTGAACACGTGGAATCAAGGCTATATGTACATATTGGGTAAAAAGTATGAGATTGTGACGGTAGCTGAAGAAACGGGAACAAGCCTGGACTATTCAATCTTCGTCAATATGGAGGAAGCCCGGCGGGTTGTGGCCCAAAGCAGCCAGCTGCAGAAGGTATGGGATAAACAAGGGCCGCCTGATCAATTAATATCAGCAGTGCTGGTTCAAATCGACAAGTCTGTCCCGCTTGATGAAATACTGCAGCAGATCTATAAAACAGGGTATGTGCAGCCAATTGTGGCATCCGCCACCAAGGAGAAACTGCAGCAGCAGTTTACGGTATTGGCCTGGCTCCTGGGCATTGTGGGCGGACTGGCGGCGCTTATTGCTCTATTCCAGCTTTTTGCCCGGTTTTATACCCTGGCTTTGGAACGTCAGGCGGAATGGGGTGTGTATCTGGCTCTGGGCGCATCCAGCCGCGATATAGCCTGGATCGTGATCGGGGAGGCGATTGCCGTAACACTGGCAGGATCATTGGCTGGTCTGCTGTTAGGAGCAGTTATGTATTATTTATTGCTGCAACTGCTCTCCAGCTATCAGTCATTTCCGTTTATTGCTCCAGGCTGGCAGTTCGCGGCTCTGGCATCACTGTCAGCCATTGCTGTTTTCGTAGTACTTGGGTGTTTGGCAGCCTGGCTTCCCGCTTATCAGGGCAGCCGGATTTCGCCAAGTACAGTGTTGACCCGCGGCGAGTTTGACTAATGGAGGAAAAACATGCCGGCATTATTAGAATTAAGCAGTGTCTCTAAACAATATGATAACGATGTAATACTCAGTGATATCTCAGTTGCGGTTGGAAAGGGGCAGGTTATCGCCATCATTGGTGATTCCGGTGGCGGAAAAACAACCCTGTTATCCATCATGGGATTGTTGCAAAATCCCACCGGAGGGGAGATTTTTTTAGACGGCAGGGAGGTAAGTACTCTTGATATGGTTCAACAGGCGAAACTGCGCAATAAATATTTCGGTTTCGTTTTTCAAAGAGCACGTCTGATAAACTCATTATCTGCACTTGAAAACGTGATGGTGCCGGCATGGATTGCCAAGGCCGGGGGGAGTATGGAAAAAAGGGCCGAGGAACTGCTAAAACACTTTAATTTGGGTAACCGGCTGCATTACAAGCCGCAGGCCTTAAGCCTCGGTCAACTGCGGCGAGTGGCCCTGGCGCGTGCGCTGCTGCTGAATCCACCCTTATTACTCGTGGATGAACCAACGAATGATCTTGATCCCAAACTGGCTGCCGCTGTTTCTGCCGATTTGCTGCAGGCGCGGGAAACCGGGGCGTCTGTTGTAATCGTAACCCATGACTATGACCTTGCAGCCAGGGCGGATGAGGTGTTTAAGCTGAAAGCGGGTAAGCTGCAGCGTCCAAACTGGAAAACAAAAACAGATATATCACTTGTAGCTGATCGGTTAACTGAAGGCTAAAGAATGGTACTCCATTCTTTAGCCTTTTTTTATTAAAAAAATATCAAGGGAGATGGGAAAATGGTTAACAAAAAGTTTACAGCAATATTTCTAGTCACATTAATGGCGCTTACGGGGCTGTTGCTGTCAGGCTGCGGCGGTGAGAAAGCCAAACCGCAGGCGCAGTCAAAAGCAGAGAAAAAGGTAGTAGAATTCAATTACCCGGAACTTGTTTATTATGACTATATATACTTAGCCGATGAACTGGGGTATTTCAAAGATGCCGGCGTCCGTCCCAAGTATATTGGCAAAGTTGCTACCGGACAGGTAATTCCTTCACTGGTTAATGGCTCGATTGATGTGGCCACACGCCACACGCCGGTAGTGATTGCCGCTATTGCCAGCGGCGCTGATGTAAAAATCTTTACGGCGGGCAGCCAATCTACTAAAAAGTGGCCGCACATGAAATATTTTGTGACTGCCGATTCCGACATTAAGTCAATCAAGGATTTTGGCGGTAAGACCATTGGCTTAAACAGTTTCGGCGCTTGCTCTGAATATGTGACCAAGAAGTATCTTAAAGAAAATGGAGTAGATCCTGGCAGCCTCAATTTCAAAACAGCGCCTGAGGATCAGCAGGAAATACCGCTGTCACAGGGATACACCGATATTGCCATCATTCATCCGCCCGCTTCAGGACGTACAGCCAACAGCTCCAAATTCAGGATGCTGTTCAGCGACTATGATATTGATCAGGGGATCAGCGGCATGTGCCCTTATTCGGTAAACGGCAAGTTCCTGAAAGAGAATCCGGAAGCTGTCAAGGAATTAACGGAGATTCTGATTAAAACAGCCAAATGGAATAACGCGCATCCCGAAGAAGCCCGGGCCATCATGGCCAAACGTTTTGGCATTGATGTAAACCAGGCGGAAATGTACGAGTTCTATGAAGATCAGCTTGTGCCGGAGAAGGAAGTGCAGTACTGGCTCGACAGACTGGTTGAAGAGAAGAAGCTGGCTGCAGGCCAGGTTAAACTTGAGCAAATTTATACCAATGAATACAATCCTAACTACAAAAAAGCAAAATAAAAGAGAAGGGAGATACGATCTACGATGATTAAGATACAAGCCAGCCAGGTCTATCGCGAATTCCAAGTGAAAAACCATGCCGGAGCCAAGGAAAAGCTGGTGGTTTTGGATGATTTTAATTTGCAGGTCCGCGAAGGCGAGTTCCTGTCCGTACTGGGACCAAGCGGCTGCGGAAAATCAACGTTCCTGAATATCCTGGCTGGCTTGGATCAGCATGATGGCGGACAGATACTGGTTGACGGCGATCCGATCAAAGACAGGAGTTTTGACCGGGGCCTGGTGTTTCAGGGATATGCACTATTACCGTGGCGGACAGTGCTGGAAAACCTGGAAGTCGGGCTGGAAATCCGTAATGTGCCGAAAAAAGAGCGTAAGGAAATAGCGCAGCGCTATCTGTCGCTGGTTGGTCTGTCCGCCTTTGCCAATCAGTATCCCCATCAGTTGTCAGGCGGGATGAGGCAGCGGGTTTCCATCGCCCGGGTGCTGGCTTACCAGCCGGATTTGCTGCTCATGGATGAACCGTTTGCGGCGCTTGATGCGCAAACCCGGGAGACCCTTCAGCTTGAACTGATCAGGATATGGGAAGCGGACAAAAAGACGATTGTATTTATTACCCACAGCATTGATGAGGCAATTCTCTTATCTGACCGGGTGGCTGTAATGACGGCAAGGCCGGGGAAGGTAAAAGAAATTATTGATATCGCACTGCCCAGGCCTCGCACCGAAGAAGTCCGTAATTCGCCTGAGTTTGCCCAAATCAGGCAGTATGCCTGGAACCTGATCAAGGATGAAGTTGTCAAGGCGCAAGGCTTGCAGTTACAGGCAGAGCAAATCAGGGAAACCGGTAAAGCGGGCGGGAGCCTTATCCGGCTTCAGCAAAAAATTAAAGAAGTTGTTTTGGGAGGATAGGTAAACGCAATGAAAAAGTTAGCTGATTTTTTTAGCAGTTCATTAGAAAAGACCATTGGCCTGCTCCTGTTCATTGCGTTATGGGAATTGGCGCCGCGGGCAGGCTGGGTGGAGTCTACCTACTTGAGTCCGCCTTCCGTGGTTGCTAAAGCACTGCTTGCCCTTTTCAAAAGCGGGGCACTCAGCAAGCACCTGGCAATCAGCCTGCAAAGGGCTTTAATCGGGATGGTGATTGCCGTCACCTTTGGTACGGTATTAGGGTTGTTTATCGGCTATTTTAAACGGATTGAAGGCTTTCTGGATTCTTTATTCCAGTCCTTCCGGCAAATGTCAGCCTTTGCTCTCTTTCCGGTGTTCATCCTGCTATTTGGCGTCGGTGAGCTGTCTAAAACAATCATCATTTTCTGGGCTTCGCTTTGGCCTATTTTGCTAAACACTATCAATGGCGTTAAGAACGTCGATAAACTACAAGTGCAGTCGGTTAAATCGATGGGTGCATCACAGGGGTTTATCTTTTTAAAGGTAATACTGCCTGCCGCTGCGCCTGATATATTCACCGGTATCCGGTTGGGAGGGTCGTATTGCGTAATGGCTCTGGTTGCGGCCGAGATGATTGGGGCAACGGCCGGACTGGGCTATTTGATCCTCTACTCACAGGAAACCTTCAATATTCCGGATATGTATGCAGGCATTGTGGGGCTTGCGATCATGGGACTGGCCATTAATTATGTGTTAAGGCTGATCGAAAAATTCTTCACCAGTTGGAAGCAGGGCGCTTCTATCGGCGAGTAATCACCAAGGAGGGAATACAAGTGGCAGTAAGTAAGACCTTGCTGGAAATCCTGGAGGAACGGGGCGTACCGCTTACTATTGCAGCGAACAAACCGGCTGAAAGCGTCTATGCCGACAGGGAGATAAAGAAGCAGCCTACGCCAAGGGCTAAACAGTTACTGGATTTGTACTATGAGACCTTATCATCTGTGGATACTGAGTTTTCCTATTGGTACACCAGAAAGTGGGATGAACTGGAGGGTGACATTACAACCATCAGAAGGGCGGAGGCTCTGAAGAGTGCGTTTTCTCATCTAACTCCCAACATTATCCCCGGCGAAAAACTGGTCATGCAGAAGACTAGTTTTTACCGGGGCTCATTCCCGATGCCGTGGGTCGCAGAGAGCTTTCTTCTGGACAATGAAGGGCCGCAGGGAAAAGCCATAGCCCCAAGTGCCGTCAGCAGCGGCGACAAGGTAATGGGAACCGGCGGCGGTAATGTCGTCGGTGACTTTGGCAATGTTATATCCGTGGCCGGCAAGTTTGGTCTCCGCCGGGAAGAAATGCCTGGTTTGACCAAGCTGGCAAGAAGCTGGCTGGGAAGATCGGTGGAAGATATTGCGCACAAATACGAAGCGCTGATTCCCGATTATGATTTGAAGAAAAATTTACTGGGTACCAAGATCTCCTTTGATGACAGTGGTTACACGCTTGTGCAAGGCCGGGAAACAATGAATTTTTATTATCCGCTGGAATACGGTCTTGAGGGTATTAAACAGCTGGTTATCGAAAGAAAAAGTGAAGTGGCAGGCCTTGCCGGCGGAGACGGGGTTCTCGGCATCGACCGTCTGTACTACTATGAGTCAGTACGGCTGGTGATTGAAGGTCTGCAGGCCTGGATACTAAATCATGCTAAGTTGGCAAGAAAACTTTACATTCGGACCTATGAACCAGTACAAAAAGAGGAGTACCGGGAAATTGCCGAATGCCTGGAGTGGATCGCTTATCACAAGCCACGGACCTTCCGTGAAGCGTTTCAATTAGTGCACACGCTGCACATGGCAGCGACCAATGAGGACCCTAGCTGCGGTATTGCACCCGGGCGGCTGGGTCAGGTGTTATACCCCTGGTTTGAGCAGGATATAGCGGCAGGCCGGACGACAGAAGCCGAAGTGCTGGAACTGCTGCAGCTTCACAGAATTAAGCTGACTTGCCTGGATATTTTCGCTTCTCCCAATATTGTCGGAGGCGCCAACTCGGGTAACACCTATAATAATGTTGCGGTTGGCGGCGTCAAAAAGGATGGCAGTTCGGCGGTCAACCGCCTGGAAGTACTGATTGTTGAGGCAGGCATTACCTGCAACACGCCTCAGCCAACCTTAACCTGCCTCTATGACGAGAAACTGCCGGAGGACTTTTTACTCAAGTGTGTGGAGTGCAATAAAACCGGTGTGGGATATCCCGCCTGGGTCAACAATCGCGGTTCCATGGATATCCTGCTTAAGCAATTCTCGGCGGAAGGCATGACTATTGATGACGCCAGAGCAGTGGCCATCGGCGGCTGCCTTGCGATTGCGCCGGGCGGTTTCCATGAGATCGAACTCAATGGCAAAAAATATGATATCCCTGGCGGTGCGGGCCTTACCTCCTTAGGCGGCGTAGCCTCGCTGGCCAACCCGAAAATTTTGGAGCTGGTCCTGACCAATGGCTTTGACAGCAAAGCCGGTATTCAGGTCTATGAACCCCACAACAAACAACTGGAGACTTTCGAGGAATTATTTGACCAGTTTAAAGCGTACTATGAACTGACGTGCAGCGTAATAACCCGTTTCAACAATATTCATCATGATGTTGCCAGAAAGAACAACATGTCCATCCTTAACTCATTTATGAAGCCCGACTGCCTGGCCAAGGGACGGCATAACGGGCAGGCCGGTTATCGCTACAACGGCACCATGATGGTTGTAAACTGCGGCACAGGTACGTTGGTTAACTCGCTGGCGTCCATTAAAAAACTGATTTATGACGACAAAAAATACTCCTTGCGAGAACTGACGGAGGCTCTAAACGATAATTTCGGCTTTCAAACGGCTGAAGAGATCGGCAGTTTTTCACTAACAGCCCAAAGAAAGCGAACAGGCTTTGAAAAATATGATGAAATTTACCGGGATTGTCTGCGGGCCCCTAAGTACGGGAATGACGACAGGTATGTGGACAGCATTCTGGCAGAATATGAAGAATGGCTCTGCAAAGCGGCGCGCAAATTTGAATCGCTCTATGGCAGACCCTTATTCGCCGGGCAGTTTATTACTTCCCATCACGGACCACAGGGCATTATTACCATGGCTAGCGCTGACGGCAGACTTTCGGGCACAACGTATTCGGATGCCTCTATGTCAGCGTATCCCGGCACTGACAAGAATGGCCCGTATGCGCTGTTTACATCCGCAACTGTCTGGGATCATACCGAATCCCAGAGTTCGCAGCTGAATCTAAAACTCCATCCTACTGCTATACAGGGAGAAGAAGGCTCTAAAAAGCTTTTGGCGCTGACGCGTTCCTATATGAGGCGCGGCGGTCAGCACATCCAGTATAATGTCGTTGATTCCAATTTGCTAAAAGATGCGCAGAAGAATCCTGAAAATTACAGGGACCTGCTGGTTCGTGTAGCCGGGTTTACCCAGTATTGGTGCGAACTAAGCAAACCAATTCAGGATGAAGTCGTTGCCAGAACTGAATATGAAGGGGTGTCTTGAGTGGCAGAGGGGATAAAAAAACACAATGAGTGTGAAAACTTTGCGCCGGTGGATGTATTGCAGGGCATCTGCCGGCTGACAAATGCCAGGATATTTATTGAATCCACGGTTTGTCCGGCATTTGAAGCATTGCCTAAGTGCGGCGGCTGCTCTTATTTTAAGAATGAGGATAGCGAAGGAATTGGAACCTGCACCGGTTTATCAAAAGCATACTGGACAGCGAGGATTTATAATGCAGCCTTGTGCGAAGGATATAAATCCAAATAACTTTAAAGAAGGATGGGAGAGTATTCTCCCATCCTCGCCAATTAGCGTAAGCAGGGGGAACTTATTACATGGCCGGAAACATAAACGACTATACCGGTCTGGTTATTGATATACAAAGTTATTCTGTCCATGATGGACCGGGGTGCAGAACAACCATATTCCTGGCCGGCTGTTTTTTAAAGTGTTTATGGTGCGCCAATCCGGAAAGCTGGGACTTAAAAGAGAAAGTAATGTTCTCAGAAGCAAGATGCCAGTATAAGAACGGCTGCCGGCAATGTATAAAAGTATGTGAAAAAGAGGCAATTTCGGTCAATGAAGTAAGCGGCATCCGGTTGGACAGGACAAAGTGTGATAGCTGCAGCACATTTTCGTGTGCGAAAACTTGCTCACCGGAGGCACTCAAACTTTGCGGACGCAGGTATACAACCGAAGGGCTAATGAGTATTATTAACCGGGATAGAGATTTCTGGGGACAAGGCGGCGGGGTAACCTTCAGCGGCGACGAGCCTTTTCATCAAAAACAATTTTTGAACCGCATGCTGCAGAAGTGTAAGGAAGCTTACATACATACGGTCGTGGAAACGACTGCGCATGCAAGACAGGAAGACTTTCTGTCAGTCATGAAAAACATTGACTTTGCCTTTATTGATGTCAAACACATGAATTCGCTGCGGCACAAAGAGCAGACCGGCGTCGGCAATGAAATTATCCTGCGCAATATCCAGGCCTTAGTAAAAAACAACTGGCCCGGCAGATTAGTTTTACGCATGCCTGTTATCCAGGGATTTAATGACAGTGAAGATAATATAGCTGCCATAGCCGAGTTTATGGATAGGGTAGGGTTAGCTGAAATCAATATCCTGCCGTTTCACCGCCTGGGAGCTTCCAAATGGGAGCAGCTTGGCAAAGACTATGCATACAAGGATTACACACCATCGCCGCGAGAGCGAATGGAGGCTATCCAAGGTATATTTCTGAGACGCCGAATCGCTTGCTATATTGGAAACGAAACAGTTTTTTAACAGGAGTGCTGAAGAAACGAAAACAATAGAAATTTTCATTGACATAGACATGCATTCATGCTATTTTCATTAATAAATACATATACATTATTAGCCGATCAGAAGACTGAAGGTTAAAGCGCGCTCAGAACGCAGCTTTAACCTTTTATTTTTTTGCCCGGCATTAATGAGAAAGAAGTGGTCAAAATGAAGAAGAAAATAGCGGTATTGCTGTCAGTTGTCTTACTAGCTGCCATACTTGGCGGCTGCGGAAGTAACGCAGCGCAGGACAAAAAAGAAATCAGCTTTGGTTTAACGGCGCCTATGACAGGAGATTATGCTGAATATGGCAATGTATTCAAAAATGCGGCTGAATTGGCAATCGAGAAGGTCAATGCCCAAGGCGGCGTCAATGGCAAGAAATTGAAGCTTATTATCGGGGACAGCAAGGCTGACCCTAAAGAGGCGGCCAATATCGCCCAGAAATTTGTTTCGGACTCAAATGTGTTAGCCGTAATTGGTGACTTCACCAGTACTGCCGCGCTGGCGGGAGCGCCTATTTACCAAAAGGGCGGCCTTGTTCAACTGTCGCCCACATCTTCCCATCCCGATTTTACCAAGCAAGGGAGTTACATGTTCCGCAACATAACCACCCAGGTGGTGGAGGGACCAATACTGGCAGATGTCACTATTAATGATCTCAAGAAAAAACGCATAGCCGTGGTGTACATAAAGAATGACTGGGGCATTGTGGCCTATGAGAACTATGTGAAAAAGGCCAAGGAATTAGGCGGTGACATTGTCGCCATTGAGCCGTACCTGCCTGAACAAGGCAAGGACTACAGCGCTATCATTACAAAAATCAAAGACAAAAATCCGGATATCATCTACCTGGGCATGATGTACACCGATGCGGCGCTGTTTTCCCAGCAGGTGAAGAAAGCCAATTTGAATGTTGCCTTAATCGGCACGGGAGCTCTTTATTCGGATGAGTTGCTAAAACTCGGCGGCAGCGCTGTTGACGGTCTATACCTGACCTGTTCCTTCTACCCTGCCGATCCCAGACCTGAGGTTCAGGAGTTTGTGCAGAAATATAAGGAAAAGTATGGCAAGGAACCTACCATGTTTGCGGCTCAGGCGTATGACGCGGCAAATCTGCTCATTCAGGCGCTTAAAAATGGAGCTGCCAACCGCGCAGGATTACGGGATAAATTGGCCGCCATTAAGGATTTCCCCGGAGTAACCGGCAAGACATCTTTTGACGCCAACCGGGATGTGGAGAAGGTACTCACCAAGCTGGTTGTCAAGGACGGGAAGTACGTTCCTTATAAGCCCTAACATAGCGGAATAAACGCAGCTGATCAGAACACTGAAGGCTGGACTGAGTCAATTCGACTTTAGTCCAGCCTGTTTTTTATCCCAACAGCCACTTGCTGATGCAGGATTGGCTGCGGCAGCGCCTTTGCAACGCTCCGACGCTCCTGCCGCTTAGCCTGCGCTTATGCAAAAGCGCTGCCTTGCCTCTTCTGTTTCCATGTTCGCAGTCAAGGAAAGGCACGCTAACCGTTTTTTATGGCAGGGGTCATTAGTGCTGGTGCACGGGAGGGCCTCAAACTACCTGACAGGTGGCGAATAGTTTGAATATCTTGGCTGACGCGCAAAGGATAGCGCCACTTTTGACCGATATAAGGCGACATTTGCACCGGTTTCCGGAATTAGCTTGGCAGGAATCTAAAACCACTGAATTCATTGCGAATTATCTTGTCAATTTAGGACTGGAGATTATTCCATGGGGCGGCAAGAGCGGTTTAGTCGCGCTTTTACGTGGCGGAAGACCAGGGCCTGCAGTTGCGCTGCGGGCCGATATGGATGCTCTGCCCATTCAGGAAAACAATCGGGTTGGTTATCAATCCACAGTAGCCGGTGTGATGCATGCCTGCGGCCATGACGCTCATGTAGCCTGCGCGTTAGGAGCAGCGAGGCTTCTGGCTGAGCGCGCCTCGTCTCTTAGCGGCGCAGTGAAGTTTATTTTTCAGCCTGCAGAAGAACTGGGCGGCGGCGCTTCAGCTATGATAGATAAAGCGGTTTTGGATGAAGCGGAGATTCAGGCGGTTTTCGCCCTCCATTGCCGTCCTGACCTGGCAGTGGGCAGCATTGGTTTAAACCCGGGGCCGGTAATGGCCGCGAATGATATCGTAAGCATCCGAATCAGGGGCATTGGCGGTCACGGCGCCATGCCTCATCAGACCCGCGATCCGATCATTTCGTCCGCAGCTATCATTCTCGCGCTTCAGACACTGGTATCCCGGCAAATCAATCCGCTGGAAGCAGCAGTCATCTCGTTTGGCACTATTTACGGAGGGTCTGCGGGAAATGTCATTCCTGAGTATGTAGATTTAAAGGGGACGATCCGGACCTTTGAACCGGCTGTACGGGAGGCATTAAAAGTAAAAATGAAGCATCTTGTTGAAAACATGGCAATTGCCATGGGCACAGCCGCAGAAGTAACGTTTGATGCGGGATACCCTGCAGTGATCAATCCGCTCCCCCTGACGCTATTCTGCCGGAAATCCTTGCAGGAACTGCTGCCTGAGGGAAATATACCGGTAGTTGGTCCGGTCATGGTGACGGAAGACTTTGCGGAGTTCCAACAGATAGTACCGGGGGTGCTTCTGTGGTTAGGGACCGGCAGCAAAAACGGCGGAACCAGCCGAAGCTGGCATAACCCGGATTTTGATATTGATGAGGCCGCTCTGCCCTTTGGGGCAGCTGCCTTAGCGAAACTGGCCATCGACTACTTAGCGCAGCGCAGTTAAATTCTAAGGCGCACTCTATAGCAAAAACACAGAGGAGGTCCGTTATGTCGGTATTAATTGTAGGGGCAGACAATTTAGGTTCGATACCCAAGAACCTGGCAGAATGCGGGCTGGCTACGGTGTCGCATATTACCGGCAGGAGCGCTGCCGATAAAAAAGAGTGCATCATTGGCTGCAATACAGCCCTGATTATTGTACTAATCGACTTTGTTAATCATGGTGTTGCCGGTGTAATAAAAAAGCAGGCAAAAAAACAAGGAGTGCCTATCGTCTTTGCCAGACGGTCATGGCCGGCAATCCAGGAAAAAATAAATGCGCTAGGCGTTGATATGCTATTTAAACAGAGAGCTATCTAGAATAAAAGGAGGAAAAGGTATGGGTAAGTACCCTAGAAGCATCGCGCTGGTTCTGATGTTTAGCCTGGGACTGGTTTTAACGGCAGGATGCTCGTCGAATACGGGCAAACCAGTGGAGGTAAGCACGCTTAAAGTGGGCGTAACAGCAGGGCCGCACGCGGAGATTATGGAGGCCGTCAAGAAAGTTGCCGAAAAAGATGGTTTGAAACTCCAGATTATCGAGTTTAGCGATTATATGACACCCAATATCGCCTTAAATCAAGGCGATATTGATGTGAATAGTTACCAGCACCAACCGTGGCTGGATAACCAGATCAAAGATCGCAAATACGAAATTGTCTCGATAGTAAAGACAGTCATATTTCCCATGGGTCTTTATTCTAAAAAAATTAAAACCATTAATGAGGTAAAACCAGGGGCAATCGTGGCTATTCCCAATGACCCCACAAACGGCGGCAGGGCGCTGATTATTCTGGAGAAGAATGGCCTGCTTAAACTAAAGCCGGATGTGGGGATCAAAGCAACTGTCGCCGATATTACGGACAACCCGAAAGCAGTTAAGATTAAAGAACTGGATGCGGCCCAGATACCCCGATCTCTTGACGACGTGGATCTCGCTGCCATAAATACCAATTATGCCATGACGGCCGGGTTTGTACCCACAAAGGACGCCATCGCCATCGAGGACAGCAACTCACCGTATGCCAACTTACTGGCTGTTCGCATAAAGGATAAAGACAAACCTGTCTTTCAAAAACTGATTAAGGCTTATCATTCGCCTGAAGTAAAACAGTTTATTCAGGAGCACTTTAAAGGCTCGGCTGTCCCTGTTTGGTAATAAAACAATTTGTATCGATACGGCATCTAAAAAAGTTATTTTTAATATTGACATGGTCTATGGCTAGTGGTATTATCGATATAAATTGAATAACTCTCTTATCCAGAGTGGTCGAGGGAACTGGCCCGATGACACCCGGCAACCGGCAGCAATGCAGAGGTGCTAATTCCAGCAGGATAGCAATATCCTGGAAGATGAGAGGAAGGTAAACGCTGTGCGTAAGCCCCTTTCGTCTGAAAGGGGCTTAATTATTTTTTAACCTTTCGGAGGAGTTGCCAGTGGACACAGATACTAGTTTTCAGAACCCTGACTTCCCGGGTTCAGGCAAAGTAAATAAGCCGTACCCCGGGAAAGAACAGCTGACAATTGTGATTGAGCAAGGAACGGTTGTTAGCTTTAGGCAGCACACGCTGTATCCGTATCTGGAAGGAGTATACGGAGAAGGTATTTAATTTGATGCCGATCAGTTAACTGAAGGCTAAGGAAAGGGATAATTCAAAATTTAAAAATTGAAAGGGGTATTACAATGGCTTTACCAGAAAACCTTCGTTTTGACACCTTATCCGTACATGCCGGACAGGAGCCTGATCCGACGACAGGATCAAGAGCTGTGCCCATCTATCAGACGACATCCTATAATTTCCGCAACGCTGAGCATGCGGCAAATTTGTTTGGCTTAAAGGAAGCCGGCAATATCTATACCCGTATTATGAATCCGACTTCAGACGTATTGGAGAAACGTATCGCTGCGCTTGAAGGAGGAGTCGCCGCACTGGCGTTTTCATCCGGCCATGCCGCTATTAGCTCCGCTATCTTTAATATTGCTCAGGCTGGCGATGAAATAGTCAGTTCGTCCACACTCTACGGTGGTACATACAATATGTTCGCGTATACATTGCCTCGCCTGGGAATTACAGTAAAGTTTGTAGACGCGACTGACCCGGAGAATTTCAAACGGGCGATAACACCTAAGACCAAGGCAATATATGCAGAGACTATCGGCAATCCCAAGATTGACGTATTGGATATTGAAGCGGTGGCAAAAGTAGCGCATGAAGCAGGTCTGCCGCTTATTATCGACAGCACTTTCGCTACTCCTTATCTATGCCGGCCCATTGAGTTCGGAGCTGACATTGTTATTCACTCGGCTACGAAGTTCATTGGCGGCCACGGAACGTCAATGGGAGGTTTAGTCGTCGACGGCGGCAAATTTGACTGGGGCAATGGCAAGTTCCCGACTTTGTCGGAGCCTGATCCGAGCTACAACGGATTGGTGTATACAGAAGCCCTTGGTAATCTTGCTTTTATCATTCGACTGCGTATTCAAGTTCTCAGAGATCTGGGAGCAACCCTGAGTCCGTTTAATAGCTTCCTGTTCCTGCAAGGTCTTGAAACGCTGCATCTTCGAATGAAGCGCCATAGTGACAATGCTCTGGCAGTTGCCGAGCATTTATCTAAGCATCCGCAGGTTTCATGGGTAAGCTATCCCGGGTTAGAAAACCATTCTGATTATGCATTGGGTAAGAAGTATTTGCCTAAAGGCGCCGGCGCTATCCTCACCTTTGGTATCAAGGGCGGCTTAGAAGCAGGCAAAAAGCTTATCGATTCCCTCAAGGTGTTTTCCTTGCTCGCAAATGTTGGCGATGCCAAATCGCTGGTTATCCACCCGGCAAGCACGACTCACTCGCAGCTTACTTCCGAGCAGCGAGCCAGTGCCGGCGCACCCGATGATATGGTTCGGCTTTCCCTTGGTCTTGAAGACCCCGCTGATTTAATTGAGGATCTTGACCAGGCATTACAAGCTGCCAAATAAGGCAGGAATGTTACTCACCGCTTAGTGAGGTATGGAGGCTAAGGTATCGCAGCTATAAATCCCGATATCTTAGCCCTATCCCGGCTATAGGACCTGTGTCCAGATAACGCAGGCAGTTACAGGAGGCGTAGTAATGAAGATCGAAACTCAGGCTGTTCATCTGGGGCATGGCACTGACCCGCTTACCGGGGCAATTGCAACTCCTATCTATTTATCAACAACATATGAAAGAGATCCGGACGGACAATATTCCCGTGGCTATATATACACCCGATGGGATAATCCAAACAGAGCTGCCCTTGAAAAATCGCTGGCCGGCTTGGAAAAGGGCGAAGCAGCTGCGGCGTTCGCCTCCGGTCTGGCGGCAATTACCGCGCTGCTTCAGGCACTGGGAACAGGTGATCATGTTATCGCCTCCGAGGAACTTTATCATGGGACCATTCACATCATTAACGATATCTTCGGGCGGTGGGGATTAGAGGCTACTTTTGTGGATACCACGGATATAGCAGCTGTTACAGCAGCAATCCGCCCCAATACAAAAATGATTTACGTTGAAACGCCGTCAAACCCCATGCTGCGTATCACCGATATCCGTGCAATAGCCGATTTGGCAAAGTCGATTGGCGCAAAGTCAGTAGTGGATAACACCTGGCCGACTCCAATTCTGCAGCGGCCGCTTGAACTGGGTGCCGACCTTGTTATACAGTCAACAACCAAATATGCGGGCGGCCATAGCGATGTGCTGGGCGGCGCAATTATTACCAAGGCTGACGACGAGTTTTTCAAACGGGTGCGCGTTGTGCAGCAAATCGGGGGCGCAGTTCCGTCGCCGTTTGATTGCTGGCTGATAGCGCGAGGTCTTCAGACCCTGCCATGCAGAGTGCGGGAACAGTCAGCCAATGCTGCCCGGATTGCCGCATATCTTGA